>Ga0209096_1000070_pt1 | contig 159390 bp, 98 predicted proteins | sample AD_UKC034_MetaG_FD_184407 | JGI IMG/M metagenome (GOLD analysis project Ga0209096, IMG submission 184407) | Active sludge microbial communities of municipal wastewater-treating anaerobic digesters from USA - AD_UKC034_MetaG (SPAdes) (version 2) | ecosystem: Engineered > Bioreactor > Anaerobic >... | reverse complement strand
CCAAAGAGTTCGGTGAAGAAGTTGGGGATGTCCGGGGTGGCGAAGTTGTAACAGTAGCCGCCGTTGTCATCGACGACACTGTTGCCGGCCTCATCCTCCGCCTCGACGCTGAAGTAGTAGGTGGCGTTCTCATTGAGGCCGCCCAAGGTGATCGCGTGGGCGGTGTTGAAGCCCATCCCCTGGGCTGACAGGTTCAGGTTGGAGCAGCTCAGCCCGTAATGCACGGTTCCGCCGGCGTCCTCATCGGTAGTGAACGTAACCGTGGCGGCGTGGGGCTCGATGTTGATGGTCTGCACGTTGCCGATGATCGGTGGCGTGCAGTCCACGGCGCCCGTGGCGGTGACCTCGACGTTGTAGTTGCCCTGCCCATCATCGGCGTCGATGTAGATGGCCGTTACTTCGTCGCCTTCGCCGACCTGAAGCACGCCCGCGGCGTTGACCGTGCTGAGCTCGATGGTCCCGCGGAAGTCCGCGGAAGCGGGGGCGGTTTCGGTGAGCAACATGATCTCCCCGGCTGGTTCCGTATCGGACGTGATGGTGACCGTGGTGGTTTCGATCACTTGGTCGTCCGTGTTCAGATCGCAATCGACCACGCGGACGTTGACGGTGTCGCTGCACGCGTACCGTGCCCTGCCGAGGTTGATGCGACCCTGCGAAGTGCAGTTGGCGACGAAGGCGCCGGTGACCACGAGGGCGAAGTCGGCGTCGAGTTCGGGACTCTCCACGTGGCCGTCCTGGTTGATCTCACTGGCGATGACCTGGATCGTCCACACGCCGGCCTGGGGGTTCTGGATGAAAACATTCTCGACGGTGTCGATGGTGTTGGGCGAGCCGCCGGGGGTGGACCAGAGGGCCGTTATCAGGCCGTTGTTGCCCCAGTAGATGGTGCCGGACGGCGACGTCACTCGCAACGTTAAGTCATTGATGCGGTGTTGCGATGAGTTGGGCACACCGGCCGGGTCCGCGTAGGTCATGGTGGCCTTGAGGGCGGGCTCACCGGGCTCCACGTAGGCGGCAAACTCGACGCTCTGGAGGTTCTGGAGGAGCTCCGTCTCGTCGATGATGCCGATCTTCTCGCGCATGTCGTAGAGGTAATGGACGTCGGGCCAGCCCCAACCCTGCTTGTAGCGGGTGATGTCGGCATTGGGGCCGCCGGCGAGCCAGTCGTACTGGCGGGCGGTATTGATAAGGGCGGCCTTGGCGGTCGTCATGTGCGAGCGGTTCTCGAAGACGGTTCCGCCGGGAATGACCTCGTTGCCGAAGATACCCTCCGACCACATCTGGAAGAACAGGCCGACGTGCCCGGCGATGATGGGGGTGGCACCGCTGGTGCCTCCGAACGTGGTGGTATACGCAGTGGGACTCCCGGTCGTCGTGGTCAGGGTGTCATCGTAGTATGCGCACAGGTCCGGCTTGACGCGATTGTCGGTCGCCGGGCCGATGCTCGCCCCGCCGCCCCAGTGGTCGTCGGTCGGCGAGAGTGTGTCGTAGTGGTACGCCGCGCCACCGGAGATCACGTTCTTGGCCCAGGCCTGCGGCCGGGACATCTGGTCACCGGCGTTGCTCTGCGACTGGGTGTGCGTCAGGTCGAGGTCGAACAGCAAGGCGTCGTGGTCCGCGGAGAGGGTGGTGTACTGGGTAACACGATCGCTGCCGACGCTGGAGGTCTGGAACACGGCGTAGTAGGGCGGACCGAGCAACTCGGCCGTGTGGGTGTAGCGACTGGGGCCGGTGAGGCCCGGCACGGTGTACACGGCCGCGATGCCCTGCCCGCTGGGCAGCATGCCGCGGGCGTTGGCATTGCCCGTCCCATCACCGAAGACGATCCCCGAAGTCGAAGCGCCGTGGGAGTCCGAAGTCATCGTCGTATGCTGAAGGAGCGGGCGGGACTGGAAGTCCACATGGGCGGTGTTGAACCCCGTGTCGAAGACCTCTCCGCGGACGCCCTGCCCGGTGAACCCCGCCACGGACTCGATGTAGTCCGCCCCGCCGAACGTACGGGCGTTGTTCATGTCGGGTGCCATCGGGCTCCAGCGATCCACGAACAGCACCTCGTCCCACCGCACGACCTCGTAGAGCTGCTCGGGCGTGAGCGTCGCGACGAGCAGGAACTTCCCGAAGTCAGGTGAGTCCACGACCCCGCCCATGCCCTCGATGCGCTTGGCCACCAAATCCTTCTGAGTGCGGCCGTCCTCCAGCACCATGATGTTGTAACGCTGGTGCGGGAAGTGCTCCCGGACCTCGGTGCGGTCGGCGCGCAGCACCTCCTCCAGGCGATAGGCCGGGTGCAGAGGCTCGATGGCACGCACGAACGGCAGGGCGGCCACCTCCTCGCGCACCGCCGACGTCATCTTCACGATGTGGGCATGGTTGGCCACGAAGTGGTACACCGTCCCGCCCGACCGGGTGATGGCCGCGCGGAACTCCTCCAGGGGTTGGGTCACGAACTGCACCAGGTACAGGCCGGTGTCCGAGGCCGACGCCAACGACGGCTCCACCTCCGGCGAACCGGCCAGCGGGTCGAAGTCCGCATAGCGCAGCTTCAGCTCATATGAAGTCTCCCGGACCACATCCACCCGTGCGCCGTCGAGGCTGATGGCGTAGCACGGAACCACGGTCCCGTCGGCCGCCACCTCGTGCCACAGGAGCAGGAGCACCGGCGTGCCGGGCACGTCAACCGTTCGCGCATCGACCACTGACCGGTCGGTCCGGTGGAACGGGTCCAGCCCCCCGAGGCTCAGGGTGGTCAGCCCGTCCCGCGAGTTCACGGCCAAGCCCGCCGCGTCGCCAGCGGCCCACGCCTTCAGCCCGCTGGGTGCCGGCACCACCAACAGCAACGCTAACACGAACGCTACGCTGCACGTACCTCTTCCCATTGTTGCACCTCTGAATTAGGCCCCTCGAGTCTGTCGAGGTTGGAAGTCGTACCAGGTGGGCAGACGAGCACCGCCGGGAGCCGCCCTGGCCCACAGCCAAGGGATCGCCCGGGCGTACGTTCCCCCAACGCCGCCTCTACAACAACCCAGTTTACTGTCCCACCCCTGCCCGCTCAAGCGTGAAGACCGCCGAGCGAGTTTTCCGCCTTCGGAGGTGGCATGTCCTCGGCCGATCGCGCCGGCCGCGCCAGGGGGGACACGTGCCGCCCGCTGCGAACCCCTGATTGGAACCCCGGAAACGGGAAACTGGGGGGCATGCCCAGAACTCGGCCCCGGGGGGAATGCCCAAGCCGGCCATGAGCGGGCGCCGGCATGTCGCCGGGGCCCGTGGCTGTCGGGCCCGCGAGAGGCATGGCGGCAGGGCCACCGTGGCCTCCTTGCCGGTCTTACCAAGGTGTGGTGCTGTCTGGCCCGGCCATCCCGTCCCGTGTGGGCGGCGTTGGCGTTCATAAGGTGGCCCATGGTCCGCACGGCATACTGGGAAGCCGGCCGTGACCGCGGAGCGTCGATCGGTGCCTTGGGTGTCCTACTCGGCTGTCGCCGATTCGACCGCAGGGGGGCGCGCGTGGGGGGGGGCGTTGAGGACGCGTGCCGTCGGGGGGCAGGGTTAGCGGCCGGGACCCCTCCGAGGTCAGGCCGTTCCGGCACGCGTTGTGGCCGGTGGCGGAGGGTAGGGGGCAGGAAGGGGCGGACGACGAGCGGCAGGGGGCTGGCGCCCCTCGCCCTGTGCGGCCCGCGCAAAGCACAAGGGAACCCAGGCTCGCCGTAACCTGGATTCCCTTGCTTAAGGCTGCCACCACGGTTGGTGGAGACCAATCAGCCTGCTGGGCGTATCGTCCGCAGCCAGGTCTTTCTTGAGGAACCCACCTGGCGGTCGGCGTGCCCCCGGCGCTGGGTGGTTCGTGCAGTTCACGCCGTCAGGCAGCCGCTATATAGTGTGCTGTTCGCGCAGGTGAGAAAGGCGGGCCCCCGGCCCGATTGCTCCGGCGGCCGAGCCCGTTTTATGGGAACCCGCTCGGCGGTGGGTGAGTCGGATCGTGGGCCTCGGAGAGGACCCGATGGCGTTCGAGAAAGTTGATCCCAAGGTTGATTTCCCGGCTCTGGAGCGCGCCATCCTGCGTTTCTGGGACGAGGTTCGGGCGTTCGAGAGGCTCCGGGCGCAGAACACGGGCCGGCCACCGTGGTCCTTCCTGGACGGGCCCATTACGGCCAATAACCCGATGGGTGTCCACCACGCCTGGGGGCGGACCTACAAGGACGTCTTCTGCCGCTACTTTGCCGGTACCGGCCACGACCTGCGTTACCAGAACGGCTTCGACTGCCAGGGTCTCTGGGTGGAGGTCGAGGTCGAGAAAGAGCATGGGTTCCAGACCAAGGCCGCCATCGAGGAGTACGGCCTCGCCAACTTCACCGAGGAGTGCAAACGCCGGGTCGCGAAGTACGCGGCCATCCAGAGCGAGCAGTCCAAACGCCTGGGCTACTGGATGGACTGGAACGATTCGTACTACACGATGTCGGACGAGAACAACTACACCATCTGGGCCTTCCTCAAGAAGTGCCACGACCTCGGCTACCTCTACAAAGGCACGGACGTGATGCCCTGGTCCGGGCGGGCGGGGTGTGCCTACTCGCACATGGAGATTGCCGACGGTCGCCGGCTGGTGACCCACACGTCCGTCTTCGTGCGGTTTCCCCTGCGGGGACGGTCGAACGAGTACCTGCTCATCTGGACCACGACGCCGTGGACACTGACCTCCAACACCGGGGCGGCCGTCAGCGCGGACCTGGAGTACCTCAAGCTGCGGGCCAAGAAGGACGGGGCGTTGTACTACCTGGCCGCCGAGAACCTCAATTACCAGCGGCTCGAGCGGGAGTACAAGGAGGGTTTTGGCGCGCAGCCCTGGCCGAAGGGCCTGCCCAAGCTGCGCACCATCCACCAGATCTTCCAGGAGCAGGGGGGCTACAGCGTCGAGGGGACCGTCAGCGGCTCGGCGCTGATCGGCTGGACCTACGACGGGCCGTTCGACGAGTTGCCGGCCCAGCAGCACCCCGGCGGCTTCGCCCAGCCGATGGACCTGATCCCCGCCGACCAGCGGGACTGGCCGAGCGGCGCGGTCGGGCACCGCGTATTCGACCCCGGCAAGGACTCCAAGGGCAGTGCGTACGTGGTGGCGGGGGAGGGCACCGGCATCGTCCACTCCGCCCCGGGCTGCGGCGACGTCGACCACGTCTGGGGGCAGGAGCACCGTGTGGTCGCCATTGCCCCGCTTGACGAGGAGGGACGCTTCATCCCAGGCTTCGGCAAGTTCACCGGCATGCGGGCCAGCGACCGGGCGACCGCCCAGGCGATCATCGCGGACCTGCGGGAGAAGCGCTTGCTGGTTGCCACCGAGGAGTATCCGCACGTCTATCCGCACTGCTGGCGCACGGGGGACGAACTCATCTTCCGCCTGGTGGACGAGTGGTACATCTCCATGCAGTGGCGCGACGAGATCAAGGAAATGGCGCGCCAGGTCAACTGGCTGCCGGCCTCCATGCGCGGGCTGGAGCGCGAGCTGGACTGGCTCTCCACCATGCGCGACTGGATGATCTCCAAGAAGCGCTACTGGGGCCTGGCGCTGCCGATCTGGGAATGCCGTAAGTGCGGGCATTTCGATGTGCTCGGCGGGCGCGACGAGTTGCAGGCCCGGGCCGTCGAGGGGTGGAAGGAGTTCGACGGCCACTCGCCGCATCGGCCGTACGTCGATGCCATCAAGATCCGCTGTGCCAAGTGCGGCGCGCTCGTCGAGCGCATTCCCGACGTCGGCAACCCCTGGCTGGACGCCGGCATCGTGGCCTACTCGACGGTGCGCTATTCCACCGACCGGGCATACTGGGAGAAGTGGATCCCGGCCGACCTGATCACCGAATGCTTCCCCGGCCAGTTCCGCAACTGGTTCTATTCCATCCTCGCCATGAGCACCATGATGGAACTGGGCAAGGAGCGCAAGCGCCCGCCGTTTAAGACCCTCTTGGGGCACGCCCTGGTGCTCGACGAGCAGCGGCGGACGATGCACAAGTCGGACGGGACCGCGATCTGGTTCGAGGAGGCGGCCGAACAGCTCGGCGTGGACACCATGCGCTGGATGTACTGCGCCCAGCCGCCGACGGTCGATCTGCCGTTCGGCCTGCGGCACCCGGACGAGCCGGTCACCATCGAGGGACCGGACGGCCTGCGCATCACGGAAACGGTATCGGGCGAGCCCCTCTGCAAGGTGACCTCGACGCCGGCCGACGAAATCCGCCGCCGCGTGCTGCTGCCGCTGTGGAACACCTACGCCTTCTTCTGCAACTACGCCCGCCTGGACAACTTCGACCCGAATACCCCGCTCGTTCCGCTGCCGCAGCGGCAGGACATCGACCGCTGGATTCTGTCCGACCTGCAACTGGTGATCCGGCACGCCCGGGAGCACATCGAGAAGTACGACCTGCCGCCCGTTTGCCATCGGCTGGAGAAGTTCCTCGATGACCTGAGCAGTTGGTACGTGCGGCGGAACCGGCGGCGCTTCTGGCGCGGCGCCCGTCGTGATGATGTCGACAAACTCGCCGCCTACCAGACCCTCTACGAGGTGCTCACCACGCTGGTCCGCGTGATGGGCCCGCTGATTCCGTTTGTTACGGAGAGTATCTACCAGAACCTGGTGGCCCGGCAGCTTGCCGACGCACCGGAGAGCATGCACCTCTGTCCGTATCCGGAGCCGGACGAGACCCGGATCGACCACGACCTCTCCGAGCGCGTGGCCGCCCTGTTGCGGGTGGTCTCGCTGGGCCGTTCGGTGCGGACGACCGCCAAGCTGAAGGTTCGCCAGCCGCTGGCGGAGATGATCGTGGTCCCCGGTGATGTCCGCGAGCGCGAGGCGCTCGAGCGCTTCCAGGACCATCTCCTGGAGGAACTCAACGTCAAGAAGGTCACGGTGCGGGAAGCCGCGCGGGAGCTGATGCAGGTGTCGGTGGCGCCCAACATGAAAGTGCTGGGCCCCAAGTTCGGGCGGCAGGCGGCCGCCGTGCGCGCGGCCCTCGCGCAGCTTGACGGGTATGCCGTCGAGGCCGCCCTCGCCCGCGGCGAGGGCATCACGATCCTGCTCGAGGGGGCTACCGTTCAACTCGAGCCGGACGACTTCTCCGTCACGCGCAGCTATGACGAGAACTGGGCCGGTGCCGCCGACGAGCAGACGTTCGTGCTGCTCGACAAGCGGATCACGCCGGAGCTGCGCAACGAGGGCGTTGCCCGCGACATTGTGCGCAACGTGCAGAACCTGCGCAAGGACGCCGGCCTGAACATCGAGGACCGCATTCGCCTGAGCGTTGTCTCCGACTCCGCCGCCGTGCAGGCGGCCCTGCAACAGTGCGGGCCGTACATCCAGGCCGAGACCCTGGCCGTCGAGCTGCGCACCGCGGCGCTGGACTCCGGGGCGGCTCAGGTGGATATCGAGCTGGACGGGGAGCCGGTGGCGATTGCGCTGACGAAGGCAGGAGCCTGAATTCAGAATTCAGAAGTACGAATTAAGAATAGCGAATGGGCAAACCGGGTGCATCAGGCACTTGCCTGCCGTGTGGCATACCGAGGATACCGCGGGAGCCCCTGCGGGACGCATGCCGGGCTTTCCGTGGTTGCCTGCGGACGCCCCCGAAGGGGGCGCAAGTACGTGGCCAGGGGCGCGAGCCCCTGGTACCTCGCAGCGACGGAAACCACCTACCAGCCCCAGAGGGGCGGCAGGGCGAGGCAGATGCCATGATGCTGTCACCCGGCCTGTCGCGCGTGCCGGGGCTTCCGACGGGGAGACCCGGTCGCCTCCCAGGGGTTGCCACCCCTGGCTGACAACTTAGGCCCTTCCGGAGCCAGCAGAGTTCTCGATCAGCAGAGTCTTCCAGAGGCGGCAAGTCGCTCGGTCAATGCAGGAGCGTGCCCGAACAAGCGGCGGCGAGTCGAATCCCGGGATGCCCAACTGAGCGCCAATCCTGACTCCTGCGACCTGCCCGTTGTCCAGCCCCGCTACCCAAACGGTTTGACCGAGATCGTCGGCTTCATCATCGGCCCGTGCACTCGATACGTCACGATCCTATCCGTGATTCCTCCGAAGATCCTTCCCGCGAATCCCAGCTTGCCCTGTAGTTTTTCCAAAGGCCCGGCGTTGATGTCGAAATCAATCAGCCCGTCAAAACCGATTTCTCCGCTCCCGTGCGCGGCCATCCAATCCGTCTCGATCTCCAAGTGCTCAATTCGCACCGCCTGGGGCCCAATCACATAGTCCCCGCTGGCTTTGTGGGCGAACGACGGCTGAGCGAACGAGGCGTCCAGGGTGACCGTGCGGACAAGATCCATGAACCCGGGCAGGAACGTCAGGTTGCCTTCGGTGACGTTGAAGACGCCCGATCCGCTCAGGGACGCGGGCATGTCTTTCAATTGCGCTTTCGCGCTACCACTAATGAACACCTTGCCCGCGTATTGCGAAGCTCCTTCCTGCACGGCATCGGGCAGCATCTCCTTAATCTCAATGGACTCGAGCTTCCAGGAAGCATCGATCGGCATGGCCTCGGCCAATCCGATATTTGCCCGACCGTCGATGTCGCCGCCGAGCAATTCCGCGGCAAGCGTCGCCTCCACGTTGCGGTCAGCCATCTCCACCGACACGTCGATGCGTGTAATCGGTAGTTTGTATTCGTCGAACGAGGCGTAAGCGTCGGTCAACACGGCGCGCACCGCCAGTTCCGCCCCCAAGAAATCCTTCAGGGGCACGCGTCCCGATACGCCCAGCGTCAGCGACCCGCGCACATCGTGCTGGCGAAGCAGCTCCTGCACCGGCGGCGGCAGAGTCGCATACTGCTCCTTGTCGAGCGTCAGCGTTCCTTCGATCCGCTTGATCTCGACCACAGCAGTGTCGAGATTCAAACGTGCTTCCGCCTTGAACTCGCTCAGCCCTGCGTGCCGGAACGCACCCTGCAACGTATACCAGGCGGGATCGTGCGCCTCCGGAACGGTGTCCATGGCGAAGCCAAGCCCGGTCAGCTTCATCGCGGCCTTGCCATCCGCCGGCTCGTACACCAACTGCCCGTTCTTGACCTCGACGTGGCGCAGCACGAGCACGTCGCTCAGGCGTTTGCCAACTGCAACGCTGTCCGGATTCTCAACTACCGCCGACCGCACCAGATTGTTCCAGCCGACGAACCCGCCACCCGGCGCGGCCTTGAATGTCAGGTGTGGATCGTCGACCTCGACTAGCGCGATCCGAATCGGCTCGGCAAGCCGCGGTCTCTCGCCGAGCTCGATCAACATGCGCGACGCGCCGACGAATTCGTTCCCGTCGCGCGCGAGCGACAAACCGGTGACCTCGACCGTCTTGGGCGCCTGGTAGTCCAACGTCTCGAATTTGGCGGTGCAGTTGAGATGCGCCTCCACGACGCCGACGATCTGCTGGCCGATCCATTGCTCCAGACGCGACGTCCCGCGTTTACCGAGATGGACGTACAACCCCGCCGCTCCTCCAACAACGACGACCACGCACAGCACGCCGATCACTTTCAGTTTCTGTCGTTTGCCCATCGTTGCTAGCCCCTCAACTGGTTGCCCTAACGAACGCACGCATGTTCATAACGACACCAATGCAATCCGCAGCGCCAGCGATCGTTTGTTTCGGTGGCGCGACGGCATTCGCCTGTGAGAATCCGCGCGGGCTGAAGCCCGCGGCTCGCCACGCGAAAACGGAGAACGCTCTATCTCTTCCCGCAGCATTGTTTGTATTTCTTCCCGCTGCCGCAGGGGCAGGGATCATTGCGGCCGACTTTGGGTTGGGCGCGGCGGATGGTCTCGATTTTCTGGTCGACGTTCTGGGCGCGCATGGCGGCCTCGCGGTCGCGGGCGGCTAAGGCGAAGCCGCCACCGGTGCTTTCCGCGTGCTGGAAGCTGACCTGGGCGCCGCCCTGAGGACCGCCGCTGGTCCGCGTGGCGCCGACCCCGCCCGTCGGCGGCGTCGGGCCCGTGGCCCGCACCTTGAACACCACGTCGGTGACCCGGTCGGCGATGCGGGCCCACATCTGGTTGAACTGGTCGCGGCCCTCGATGGCGTACTGGCTCTGCGGGTGCGTCTGGTCCCCGCCCAGCGGGCGCTGCATGATGGCGTGCTTGAGGTGGTCCATCTCGAGCAGGTGGTCCTTCCAGGCCTGGTCGTAGATGCGCAGCAGCACGTACTGTTCGAGACGCGTCAGCTCGCGCCGATACATCTCGTGCGCCTGGGTAGACAGGGCCTCCTCCAACTCCCCCTCGAAGCGGTCGAACATCCGCTGGTTCCAGAACGGTCCGCACCGCTCCTTCATCCAGGCAATCTGCGCCTCGCGCTCCTTGCCCGCGGTCTGCTCCCGAATCTCCGTCCGCAGCCGCTCGCCGGTCAGGTACTCGCGGTTCAGCGCCACGAGCTTAGCGCGCAGCTCCTCCAGGTCCTTGCCCTGCACGTCGGTGAGCGTCCAGCCCAGCCGGTACTTGAGGTTGGCCCACTGCACCACCCACTCCGCGGACGCCGCGTGGCCCGTCCCCATCTCGCCGAACGCCCGCTCCAGGCAGAACTCCACGGGGTAGGAAACCTCCCGCTCGCGGTACGCCTCGCGCACGCGCTCCCGCAGCAGGGCGGCCCCTTCGGTGCGGGATATATCGAGCAGCTCGGCGACTTCCACCTTGATGTTGAACTTGCTCCGCGCCCACTCGGCCAGCGCCCGCTGCGGGTAGGAGCGCTCCAGGAAAATGGCCACCCCGTCCAGGTTCACGCTGTTGTAGTGTGCCTTGGCCGCCTCGTAGAGCGCGTCCTCGATGTCGCTGGGCTCCATCTTCCGCAGCCGGTTCTGCGAGATGTTGAACGGGAACAGCCGGGTCGCCCACTGCAACAGCCCCCCCACGTCCCAATCCTCCGGCGGCGTCTCCGGATCCACGTACTCCCCCAGCGACGTGCGAATCTGGTCCGCCATCTCGTCCAGCGCCAGGTGACGCAGGCTCTGCACCGTGGTCTCCAGGTCATCCAGGTCGATGTCGTCCTCCTGAATGTTGACGTCGAGGTTGGCCCGGCACCACTCGGCCACGCATTGCCGCGCGTACTTGGGCGCCAGAAACTGCCCGACGTTCGTGTCGATCGCGCGGTCGATGATCTCGAAGATCAACTCCGGCAGCCCGCGCTCCTCGAGGATGCGCTGCCGTGACCGATAGAACTCCTTGCGCTGGTAGTCCATCGGCTCGTCCCACTCCAGCAGGTGCTTGCGGGCGGAGAAGTTACGCTCCTCGACCTTGCGTTGCGCCCGTTCGATGCCCTTGGTGAGACGCTTGTCCTCCAGGTTGGTGCCCTCGGTGAAGCCGAACCGCTCGATCGTCTTCAGCATCCACTCCGACATGAACAGCTTCAGCAGGTCGTCCTGGAGCGACAGGAAGAACCGGCTCGATCCCGGGTCGCCCTGGCGCCCCGCCCGACCGCGAAGCTGGTTGTCGATCCGGCGCGCCTCGTGCCGCTCCGTCCCGATGATGTGCAGCCCGCACGGCGCGTTGATTGCGCACACGGTGCGTCCCAGGGCCGGAAAACGCGGGTCCAGCTTCGGCTTGAAGCAGTGGGCGCAGTTCGTCACCGGGTCGTACTCGGCGCACTGGATGCAGCACTTGGTCAACCCGGCCGGGTACAGACCGGTTTCGCACGTGCCCTTCGGCAGGGTCTCGGGCACCCGGCAACCGCGGTGGACGACCACGGGGCCCAGCTTGATGTCGGTGCCGCGCCCGGCCATGTTCGTCGCGATGGTCACGTTGCCCAGCAGCGTGCGGTCGGCGCCGTGGGTGGGCGTGGTCTGCTGCCCGGCCTTGACCACGATGTCCGCCTCACGGGCGTGGTTCTTGGCGTTGAGTACCTCATGCTCGATGCCGTACCGCCGCTCCAGCAGCCGCGACAGCTTCTCCGAGTTCTCGACGCTGGTGGTGCCCACGAGCACCGGCCGCCCGCGCACCAGGTCGCCCATCGTCTCGTCGTACACGTCCAGCAGGAAACGCGTCACCTTCTGGTCGCCGAACTCCGCCCGCGAAAACTGCTCCAGCGCCTCCCGGATCCGGGCGGTATCCCTGCCCAGGTGCTCCTGGATGGGCTTCAACGCGCTCAGCGCGTCGGCCAGGAGGAACGGGTCCGCCGGCCGGCCCCGCCGCCGCATCTCGTGAATCTCCTCCACGATCGCCCCGTACTTCTGCTCCGTGTCGCGGTACATCTTGTCATTATGGCCGACCCGGTTGACGGGGCGGTTCGTCGGGATTTCCACCACCTCCAGGTTGTAGATCTTCATAAACTCGGTGGCTTCGGTCAACGCGGTGCCGGTCATTCCGGCCCGCTCCTTATACAGTTTGAAGAAGTTCTGGATCGTGATGGTAGCCAGTGTCTGTGTTTCTTCCTTAACCGGAACGCTCTCCTTCGCCTCCACCGCCTGGTGCAACCCGTCGGACCACTGCCGCCCGTGCATCAACCGTCCCGTGAACGGGTCCACGATGATGATCTCGCGGTTCTGCACGACGTAGTCGCGGTCGCGCTGATACACCTTGTGGGCACGCAGGGCGTTCTCGATCAGGTGCGGCCACTCCATGTTCGCGCCGCTGTACAGACTGCCCATGTCCAGCAGGTCCTGCGCGATGGTGACGCCCTCGTGCGTCAGGCCGGTCTGCTTCCGCTCGAGCTGGACGATGAAGAAGCGCCGGTACTGCTCGGCCGGGGGCACGTGCAGCACGTTGTTCTCGTAGATCTGAACGGCCTCCACCTGATCGTCGGTGAGAAAGTCGGGCCCCAGCGTCGCCTGCCGCTGCCCGGCCTGGTCGTCGTCCGCCGCGCCGGCATCGTCCGGTGTCGTCTCGCCGGCCGTGCGCAAACGCTCGCGGGCGCCCAGGATGCGCATGGCGTCGTCCAGCTTCGGGATGTTGTGCGTGTCCCCGTCGAAGCGCGCGACGCTGCGCGTCACCTTGCGGTCCCACTGGTTCTGGCGGCGCACCAACTCCTCGGCCACCTTGTTCGCCCGGGTGTACCGCGAAACGTCGTCCCGGGCGGGCCCGGAGATGATCAGCGGCGTCCGCGCCTCGTCGATCAGGATCGAGTCCACTTCGTCGATGATCACGTAATCCAACCGACCCTGCACCTGGTCCTCCAGGCGGACCTTCATGTTGTCGCGCAGATAGTCAAACCCGAACTCGGCGGCCGTGCCGTACGTGATGTTGCACGCGTACGCCTGCTGGCGGATGCCCTCGCTGCCGCCCGGATCCACCTGGGCCTGGATGTACCCCACCTTGTAACCGAGCAGCTCGAAGACCGGCGCCGCAAAGTCCGCGTCGCGTTTCACCAGGTAGTCGTTGACGGTCACGATATGGACCTTCATGCCGGCCGAAACCTTCATGTACGCCGCCAGGTGGCAGACGATCGTCTTGCCTTCCCCCGTCCGCATCTCCGCCACCGCCCCGTCAAACAGCACATGCCCGCCGATGAGTTGGCAATCGAAGTGGCGGTGGCGATGCACACGCCGCGACGCCTCCCGCACGATCGCAAAGCCCTCGGGAAGCTCGCGCTCCACCGGCGAACCCTCGGCCAAGCGACGGGCGAGGGCGTCCGACCGTTCCCGCAACGGCCGCGACAGTTCGATATGGATGTCCAGTAGTTGACGCTGATACGCGGCCGCGGCCTCCGCGTCGCCGGACGGCGGAGGCGCCAGCCCCGCCACGCGCGCCGCAAACGCCGCGTCGTAGTCATCGCCCTCACTGCACAGGCGCCGCATCTCCGGCTCCAGGACATTGGTGGCGACGACCGTGCGGGCGTATTGCTTCAGCAGACGCTCGTTCCGCGAACCGAAGATCATGCGGGGCAGGCGCGACACGCCCTTTACCAACGAACTGGCAACATCAAGAATGTCAACCATGTGACGAGTCCTTCCACACCGGAGGAACGGTCAGGAACCTGTTGAAGAAGTAGCGTCGGCCCCCCACGGCCGACGGGGAAGTCGGCCAACACACCCTGTTTGGGGTTGTCCTGAGCGGATCACGAGTTCTTCAACCGGCAGTAAGACGACGTTGACTCGATGACAACTGGGCGTGAACGCACCGCGCCCGACAAGGCCGAAACCGGCGGCAGGGAAGCTAAGGTCCGTACAGACCGCCCAGACGAGTGAGCGTGAGTTGGTGGCAGCGTCGCACCACGACGACACCCGCCACGGCACGCAGGGGTGTCAGCGCGAAACGAGCCACGGTCGCGGTGGGGGAGGCGACGGCCGGGGCGGCCGCGAAACCCATTGCCGCCACCGGCGCCGCGGTGAGCACGATCTCCGCCGAAGGCTGCGCCGACGGCGACGCCTTGCGCGGCTCGGCCTGCTGCCCCCAGACCAGCAGACCCAGCGCAAACGCCGCCGCCACGCCCACTCCGGACGCCAGATACCGGCCGGAGGCGAGACTCGGTACCCGAGTTGGCGGAATCACGTCCATCGCACCCGGATTATACACGCCACCGACGCGCGGCAACAGGCATCCGCCGGCTAACCCGCAGAGACGGCCCGCCAACCCCTCTCCCCTAGGGAGAGGGGCAGGGGTGAGGGCCGGCAGAGACACCCGCGTGCTATCCCTCCGCTCCCGGCGTTCCCCACGCCGAACGAGAGGGGGGCGGCGGCCAACGCGGGCCGTCGCCCCCCTCACCCTATCCCTCTCCCCCAAGGGGGAGAGGGGTTGGTTCTCGTAGGTCAGACTCTCCACTGCCGCCGCGACGCGGCCATTACGAACAGACCCAGCAGCGATCCACCCAGACCCATGATCATGCCCAGACCGCAGAGCGTCCCCGTCGGGCGCTGCCCCGCGCTGTCGGTCGGGCGACCGGGCTCGGGCTCGTTATCGTTGGTATTGGTGTTACCGGGCGTCACCGGTCGCTCACCGACAAGCACCGTCTCCGGACCCGCCGTGTCCGTGGCTCCGAACGGGTCGGAGACCGTCAGCTCCACCGTATACGTCCCGGCTGCGGCGAACGGCTGGGTCACCACCTTGTCCGCCGCCGTCGCCAGCAGCACTCCGTTGAGCTTGAACTCCCACTTGTACGACAGGAAGTCGCCGTCCGGGTCATACGAGCTGCTGCCGTTGAACGTCAGGTTGCTCCCGGCCGTGGTACTGCGCGGTCCGGTGGCGATGTGGGCGACCGGTGGGCTATTCTCGCCCACCGCGCGAACCGTGATGACCTGGCTGGCCACCGCCGAGGCGTTGTACGGGTCGCGGACCCGCACGCGCACCGTGTAGGTGCCCGGCTCCTCGAACACGTGGGTCACCACGGCCCCGGAGGCGATGGTGCCATCACCGAACGTCCACTCGAAGGTGAGGTCGTCGCCGTCCGCATCCGTCGAGGCCGACGCATCGAAGCTGAACACCGTCTCGCCGGCGACTCCTGCCGTCGGCACCACCAGAACCCGCGCCGCCGGCGCGCCATTCTCCCCGGGGATCGGCGGTTCCGTCCCGCCGTCGCCCGCCACCGTCACCGTCAGGCGGGCGGTATTCGTGTTGGGCGGCGTTTCGCCGTCGGCCACCGTCAGCGAGATCGCGTACGTCCCGGCCTTCGTGTACGTGTACGTCACCACCGGATTCGTCGTCGTAACCACCGCGCTCCCGTCCCCGAAGTTCCAACTGTAGGACGTGATCACGTCACCGGCCGGGCGGTCATAGGACAGGTGTCCGTCGGCGACGAACTCCTCGTTCACGATCGGCGGATCCGGCTGGATCGTGAAAACGGCCGTCGGCGTCGACGAGCCCGCTACCTCCTGGTACACCGTCACCGTCACGCCCGCCCACGTGGCCGTACCGCCCCGGCTGTCACGCACGGTCGCCTTCGTCTTGAACGTCGCCTGCGTCTGGCCGCTGGGCAGTTGATACGTGTGTGGCACCGAGCCGTCGCCGCCCGCCCCGGGCTTGCCCGTGGTGGCCGGGTAGGTCTCGTTGGCCGTACCGTCGCCCCAGTTCCACTCGACCGTCAGCGCATCCCCGTCGGCGTCGTAGGACTGCCGGGCATTGAACACCACCTGCCACGGGTGCGGTCCCGACAGCCCCGTGTGGAACACCTTGGGCACCGGGTTGGTATTGCCCGCGAGGATGGTGATGGTGGCCGTGCCCTTCTTGCCCCCGCTGTCCGTGACCGTCAGGGCGGCCGTGAAGTTGCCGGCCTTCGTGTAGGAGTGCGATACCGCGGCAAACGACAGGCCCGCCACGCCGGCATCGTTGGCCGTGCTGCCGTCGCCGAAATCCCACTGGAAGATGAGCTGATCTTTCGGCGTCTCGACGTCGCTGGACTGCAACCCGCTGAAGTTCACCTGCAGCACGAGCGGGCCGCTCGTCGGCTCCGCGGAGACCACCGCATTCGGGCTGTTGTTGACGACGATGACGTCCACTGACGCCTCGTCGAACAGACCGCTGTTCGGGTCGGTCACGCGCAGGCGCGCCGTGTACGTGCCGAAGCTCTGATACGTGTGGCTCGTCGTCGAGGGGCCCGTGACCGTCGCACTCCCGTCGCCGAAGTCCCAGCGATACTGGAGCGCCGTGCCGTTCGGGTCGTAGGACTGCCGGCCGTCGAAGTCCACCGCCAGCGGCGCCTGCCCCGTCAGCGGGGTAGCGCTGATCACGGCGGTCGGTCCGGCCGAGATCTTCCCGTTGCGGATCGTCACCGCCCGGCTTACGTCCGAAATACCCGTCGTGGTGAAGGCAAACGTGTCACCCAGCGTGAAGGGCGTGGACCCGGTCGTGATCGTGAACTTCACCGCCTGATTGAGAGAGGTGTACTGCACCCCCGTTACCGCGTGCGGATACGGGTCCTGGTTCGGAGCGCCCTCCGCCGGTGCGGGCTGCGTCAGCGAACTGAACACCTTCCACTGCGTCCCCGCGGCGTTCAGGCAGGTCGCCGACCAGGTTTCGAACCGCGCGGCGCTGTCCGCCGACGTGACCAGCCAGCTCGTCACCGTCGCGGGAGTCGTCTGTGCGATCGGCTGGTTCAGGATTGCGACTTCGACATTCCCGTCGGGCGGCGGCATGCTCTCAACACGCAGTTGCGTGATCGTCCTCAGAACCGGCTTGCGGTCCGCGAAACCACTCGCGCAGAGCTGATCGCCCACGGCCACCCCCAGCGCGCTCAGTGCTACCGCGGTGCCGTTCGCGGTGCGGGCGATGAACATGGTGGACGTCCGGAAGTCGCCCAGCACACCGTGGGCACGATACACGGGGTTCTTGACCGCATCGACCGTCAGCGTCCCGTTGCCCGCGTTGTTCCGACCGGGACGCGGCGTGGTCGCCACCGCTTCCGTGCCGTTCGCGCCCGGCCCGGGCACCAACTGAGCCAGCACGAAGTACCGTCCGTCCGGAATGTTCAGGATGTTCCAGTCGCCCGACAACGACAGCGTGCCGGGGTTAGTCTTCTTGACGATGTTGATGAAGTTCGCCCCCGCGCCGTCGACGGCGACGTTGCCTTCGCTCGACGTGTGGAACAGACGGATCCACGACCCGCCGTACAGGTCCGTCGCCTGGGCCCGGATCTGATAGATCTCCGCCGCGGGCGGCCCGGCCACCGTCACCGAACTGCCGCCCGGCGGCTGTACGAACGAGAAGCTCGGTATGTTGGTCGGCGTCCAGTTCAGGGTCAGCAGGATCGACCCCGCACCGTCCGGCACGATGTTCAGAATCTTCAATCCCGTGAACGCATTCTGTGTGTACCACCGGCTCGCCGGGATGGTATTGAAATCGAACGTGGTGTTGAACGTGCTGCCCGGCCACGGGTCACCCGCGTTGCCATACGGGGGAATACCGGCGGCCAGCTCTCCCAGACCGTCCGCCTCCACGATCTGGTACGTGAAGTGCGTTCCCGTGCGCTGCTGGCGGGGCAGGGCATCCGGGTTGGCGTCCACATCCGTGTGGAGCATCAACATCCCGGTCGCCGGCATGCCGTCCCGCGGCAGCGTCGCGTTGCTGAAACCCGGGAACAGCGGTTGGTCGAAGTTCGGCGTGATGGTGTTCCCCGCCGCCGAGTACAGGTAGTACCGCTCCCCACGCCGCGCCTCGTTCTCCAGGAACAGATAGCTGTTGTCCCGTACCCGCTCCGACGGCGGCAGCGTCACCGACGTGTTCACGCCCGGCGTCAGCACCGTCGTCAGGTCGATCGGGTGAATCCACTCCGTGCACGGCTTCTCTTTGAGAATCGGGATCGAGTGCACCAGGTTCAGCGGTACCGGCCCGTCATCCTGACCGGCCATGATGTCCCATTGTCCGATCGGTGTGTTGATCGGTACCCCCGGTGACTGGAAGATGTCATAGTCGTACAGGTCCGGGAAACCCTCCCAGATGTGCAGGTAATCGTGGGCGGCATACGCCGTCTTCAGGCGCAGCGAATCTCGGAAGATGTCGCTCGACGGCACGCTGACGCCCCCCAGGCCGTTGCCCTCCACGTCCAGGCACGTTACTACGTCGGAGAAGAAGATGTTCCAGTTGACGTGCGTGGTCGCTCCGAGCGGATACGCCTTGTTCGGGTCGTCATTGTCCTCGTTGTTGATCGGGTAGAAATACGTCGTGCTGTTCAACCCGGGCTCCGGCGGCTGCTGCACCGGTTGCTCCGCGAACGCCGCCCGGAAGTTCGGATAGGCATTCGCCGGCAGCAGCACGATCGCCGAGCACACCCCCTCGGGGTAGCCGGCCCCGCCTCCCAGTGCCCTGGGGAGCAGTTTGTAGAGAGCTCCGTGGCTGCACTCGTGGGCGGCCTTGGCGTTCCCATCGAGGAAGTCATTGAAGCTGATCACCTCATCCAGTACCGCGATGCAGTCCTCCATCAGCCGTCGGCGGTTCCACGGATACAGCGAGTTGGTACCATCGTTCGCCGTCAGCGGATTCAGGTCGACGATATAGTTCTCCGAACCGGCGACCCGCACTTCGCCCTGGTCCAGCAGACCGTCCAGGTTGTAATCCAGGAAGCCCAGGTTTTCGTTGGGCATCATGAACACGCCCGGCCCCGCATACGGATGGTAGATCCCGTGGTCCTCTTCCCACGCATACCCGAACGTCGGTCCGTCGTCGCGGCTCTGCTTGTACCAGTGCCACGTCAGCATCTCAAACATCACGACGTTGCCCGCGTCGCGCCCGAACTCCCCGTGGGTGTTCGTGGCATAGGGACCACCGGCCACCGTGATCTGATCACCGTATCCGAACGTCGGATCGGGAATGGAGGGATTATGCTGCCCCCGGTCATGCCCCCAGATGGCGTCGCTCCAGGGCGACGTTACCTCGCCCAGCCGCTCGTCCCCTTTCAGGTGGTACTTGGACGACGGAACGTCGTCATGTTCCACCCACCCGTCGAAGAAGATCGGCGCGTCGATGCCGTTGCGCTCCTCCGGGAGAATCCGCCTGTCCATGAGGTTCGACAGCCCGAGATCAAACACCACACCCGCATTCCCCGTTCCCCACCACCCCGAACCCAGCCCGCTGGTACCCCCGGCATTCGCCTGGAAATACCGTCGGTCAGGCGCGGGGCCCGCTTGCGGGTAGTACTCCACGAACGCCGGCGCGTTGTAAACCGGTGCCCCGGAATGCGGGAAACCCGGCGGCGGGCTGCCCATCGGGTTCCAGCCCTGCGGCCAGAGCGGCGGAATCGACGCCGTGCCGCCCTGTGCGTACCGGTGGCCCCACGCGTCCGTGAACCACGGTTGTTCCCCGGCGGCCACGTGCGGCGGGAACGCCCCCGGCTCCGGCGTGGCGAGCACCATCCCTTCCGCGATCATCTTCGTCGAGCCGCCGTCACTCCAGTAGTCCGGCGAGTCGTACTTCATGAAGTAACCGGCGAGACAAGCACCGTTGGAATCGCAGGCCGTCCCATCCGCGCACCGGCACTCTCCGGGAGCCAGCTTCCCCAACGGATCATGCGCCCCGTAGAGCAGCGTGAGACTTGTCTGCCCCATCACCACCGTCGGGTCGCTCGGATAGTGCACCTGGATATAGACGGGGTCACCGTAGTCGTAGGAGTAGTCATACGCCGGGTAGCATCCCGCACCGCTGTTACGAGTGTTCAGTGCCGGGGGGTTTCTCCCGGCCGTCGCGCTGTTCGGGTCGTATACCTTCACCCAGTTCGTCGTCACGGACGCATCCGGGTCAAACAGGCACGGGTCCCAGCGCCGCAGGAAGTTCTCGAACGGCTCCGGGCAGTCGAACGTCCCCGTCCCGTTGGCATCATGGTACTCGCAGCGCGGTCGCGGCGTCCGCGGAGTCGTCAGCGCCACGCACATCGGGTAGCTCGCGCACGGGCTCTCGGGATCCGGTTCGTCCGCTACGCACGGAACGACGGACTGGTACTGGCACTTATCGAGAATCCCGTCTCCCCGTCCGGCTACGCACTGCGTACCGCTCACCTCGTACGGCAATCGGTCCAGGGCGGCGTTGCCGGCAATCTCGGTGGCGTCGTCCAGCAGGTTGCCGTCACAGTCGGAAATCGTCTGTCCTGACCTGCTGGTCCACGTCGTGGCCGGGCAGACCTTGGTGTTGTCCTGTGTACTGCTGAAGTCATAGCCTGCGCAGCCCGGCTTCCCCGGTCCGTCCGGACAGCAGTCCGGGTTGTAGTCATTGTCCGAATCCGGCAGATACACGCAGTTCTGCGGGTTCAGCGGCACGTTGTCTTCGTTCAGGTCGTACCACGGGCCCGTGTTGTCCGGCGCGCCGTTTCCGTTCCAGTCCCCCCAGTTGGTGCACTCGTCGAAGCCGTCCCACCGCCCGTCTCCGTCCATGTCCACGAAACGCTCGCCCGGCGTCCACACCGGGTTGCGGGCGTTCTGACCCCCTGAGCTCCTGGCCGCGAATCCCGGCGACGACGCCGGCCCCGGCGCATCGCCGTTGGAGTCGACGACCACCATCGAGACGACGTTGCTGAAACCCTCCGGCACGCCGTACGTGTAGCCCCCCCCGTTGAGGTTGTGGAATGGAACGGTGTGCGTGCTGTTCCGCGGCTCGAACGCCCACGGCAGCGCGATCCAGTCCGTCGTCGCACCGGTGATCGTCACGTCCCCGTAGCTGATCTCCTCCCAGTACTCCGCGAACGAGCCGATCGACGCGTTCACCTTGTCGAAGTACTGCCGGTCGATCAGCACCGGGTTGATGAACCCGCCGGGCGGGGCCCCCGTGCTCTGCCCCAGGTACGCGTAGTGCTTGGGCGAGGTCGCCAGAATCACCAGGAACTGTCGTTCGGCGCCTTCCGCTACCGGCCCCAGGGTGCTCCCCACCGCCACCCAGGCCAACAACGCCACCAACATGCAGGATGTCGCTCGAGTGCCTTCCTGTCGCGTTCTCATCGTCATTTGACTCCCTGGCTGCGTCACCCCCCGAAAAGGTGACGAGGGTTGGCTGGCGACGGTCCCCCGCCTGCCTCACGCCCGTCCGCTCTCCCAACTGCGGTTCGGGCGGGGTCGGCTGCTTTGGTAGACGACCTCTCGTTCGGCCCCGCACACCCGCAGCCGAACGCCACCTCAGGCCCGCGACTGCCGTCGCGATCCCGCGTCCACCCACCGCTGCCGTTCCCCTGCGCAGGCCCCCGTCGGTGCCATAAACCGCAGGCCGAGACCGCGTCTCGACGGCAATCGTATCGCCGTAGACAAGTGTCTGTCAACCAAAGGTTAGCGTGCGGCCACCAGGCGCGCCTGAGCGTGGGATTATGGGCATCGACGTTTGTTTCTCCGCAGCGTCAGGGCCGAAAACGTGCTCCCCGCTTTCCGTGACCACGCTCGCGCGACTCGCGCGACACCGGTCCTTCGGACAGCGTGGCACGGGCATCCCGCCCGCGGGCCCTCGCCTCGTGCTGCGGACGTCCCGCCCGTGGTTTCCCGCGACGTGGTGCTCACGCCCCGCCCGGTCCGCCCTCGGCCTGGATCGCGCACCATCGTCCACCCCGCCAACCCCAGCAGGCGGCGCTGAACCCCTGTTCCCCTACGCGTGTTCAGCCCCCTCGGCGTTGGGTGCCATGCTTACCCGCGGCTGCGGTCGCGGGTAAGCATGCCGCCGCCGCCGCAGCCCCTGCCCACCCCCCGCCTGCGGCGGGTGCGGGCACGGCGCCCACGCAGAACAGGTACCCCCCCTCGGGACAGGGGCAGCGGTGAGGGCCGCGGTGGCGAAGGCGCTCCCTGGTGCACCAACGTGGTCGCCCGCCATCACCACCGAAGCCCGAACCCGGTTGCAGGGCCAAGCGTGACGCCACCATAGCCCGCACCGCTTAACCACCGCTGGGAGGGTGGCTGCTTCGGTTCCGGTAAACAACTCCGGGGCTACCCGGCCGGGACCAGGACTAACCACCCGGAAGCTGCTGTGACCCCCATTTGCCGGGTTGCCTCGCGGGTGGCTGATGCAGCCGCCCCCACGGCCCACGGCGGGCGCCGGCCGCGGCCCTCCGGGAAACTCTTCCGCCGCTCTCGACGCCGCGGGCTGTTGCTGCCATAATAGGCCCGGGTCTGCCGAGCGGACGTGTTGACGGACACGGATACCGGCGAGGACGGATAAGCAGGGATGGCCGAGTTCGCATTACGGAATCATACTGGTTCATCAATGGTTTTTCCCCGATAGGCCTCCCATGCTTTGCTTCGCCGTGTACTCCGCCGGCAAACCGGCCTCCGAGGTGGATTTGGCCGGTGCGTATCTGATCGGCACCGACGACGTGCCGCTGCGCGCCGACATCGCCTTCAAAGGCGGTATCATCACCTGTCAGAAACGCGCTCCGGGGCCCGCCGGACTCGCCCTGCTCTGGCCGGTGGACGGCGTCGGCTCGGTGCTCCTCGAAACCGTCCGCGTGCCCGAACGCAAACGACCCTACGTGTTGCAGGTCGAGTTGGCCCGTGGCCGGCTGATGCGCCTGCACCAGAAGATCGAAGACTGGGGCCTGCTGGAGTACGACGAGGCTCGCCCGCTCCTCGAACAGGTGGCCGCGGGCCGGAACCTCCTCATTCAGGCGCTCCAGGCCGATGACCCGGCTGCCGCCGCCCGTTTTGGGGAGCAGGCCCTGGTCTGTGCGGTTCAGGCGGGCGAGCAACTCAGCCGGTTCCACGCCGGCGTGCTCTTCGCGCGGCGCAAGCCCACGCTGGCGACCGCCAAACGCACCTTCGGTTGCCGCGTCGGGCTGGGCCAGCCCAACGAGGTGTACGTCGAGCGCCTGCGTTCCGCGTTTGACACGGCCACCCTGCCCATCGTCTGGCGCGACATCGAGCCCAACGAGCAGTCCTTCAACTGGAAGCCCACTGATACCTGGGTCGAACTGCTTGCCCGCCAGCGCGTACCGATGCGCGGGGCCTCGCTACTGTCCTTCCAGGAAGCCAACGTCCCCGACTGGCTCTACATCTGGGAGCACGATTTCGACACCATCCGTGACTTGGCCTTCGAACACGCCCGCCGTGTTCTGGCCCGCTACGGACAGCACGTGCAGATGTGGGACGTCATCAGCGGCATCCACGCGGACAACTGCTTCACGTTCAACTTCGAGCAGCTCATGGAGCTGACGCGGATGGCCGCCGCCCTCGCCAAGAAGGCGGCCCCCCAGTGCACCGCCATCGTTGATCTGATCGCTCCCTGGGGCGAATACTACGCCCGCAACCCGCGCACCATCCCGCCGCTGCTGTATGCCGACATGGTCGTGCAGAGCGGCGTCAATTTCGACGCCTTCGGCCTCCAGTTCTTCTTCGGACCCGGCGTGGACGGCATGTTTGTACGCGACATGTTCCAGGTCTCCACGATGCTCGACCAGTTTGCCAAGCTCGGCAAACCGCTCTACATCACGGCCGTCCAAGTGCCGTCCGGCAGCGTGGGAGCCGCGGAGGCAACGGGCGCCGGTGGCACCGGGCGCGCCGCCGGCGGCGTCTGGCACGTCCCCTGGAACGAGGAGGTTCAGGCGGAATGGGTGCAGCGTTTCCTCGAAATCGCCCTGTCCAAACCGTTTGTGGAGGGCGTGTCCTGGCAGGCCCTCAGTGATGCCGATCGTGGCCGGATGCCCAACGGCGGCCTGCTGCGCGCGGACCTGGCGCCCAAGCGCGCCTACGAGGCCTTCTTGCGCACCCGCACCGAACTGCGCACGCGTCCCCGCCGTCCCGCGGAGGAAACCAGTTCCCCCGCGTGAGCGGGGCCGTTCCCTCTCGTGGCGACGATTGCCGCGCCGGTGACACGTCATGCACACCCAGTGCGTCCTTATCGGGCTGCTGTTGCTCGCGACGCTGCCGAGCGTGCCGACCGCGTGGCACTCCGATGTTCCCCCGCCGCTTCTCGTTCCCGCCCGTTCGACCATCGACCCCAACGTCGCCCCCTGGTGGGAACTGGCTGCCCTCCCCGGGCTCGGACCGGGGCGGGCGCACGCTATTGTGGACTACCGCACGGCCCAGGTTTCGCTGGTCTTCTCCGCTCCGCCCCCGCCGGCCTTCACCTGCCCCCAGGATTTGACCAAGGTCGCGGGTATTGGGGAGGTGACCGCCAACCGGGTCGTCCGCTACCTGCACTTCCCCTCCGACGGGGCTCCGGCGACGCCCGCTGACCCCCCGGCTGAGTGATCGGGACGCCGACACCGGGATACCCCTTTTCCACCACGCTCGTCTGCGGGAACGCCGGAAGGTGCCACGCAACTGCCACTTCCCGTCAGCATCCGTTCGCGCTCCTCGGGAGACAGCCGCACGAAACATGCCCGCGCCAGCTCGGGCACGTCCGCCCGGGCCGCCTCCACCAGCCCCTGCAGCAACCCGCCGCGCTGCCTGGCGTTCGCCGCCGTGTATCGCCGCAGGAACTCGCTCAGCCCCGCCTCCACCAGTTCACGCTCCAGTTCCGCATCGACCGGTACGCGGACGCCCGCCGCCTCCCGGCGCGCCCGCTCCCGCAGCTTGGCGAACTCCGGATCGCCGTCGAGCCGGGCCTTGGCGGCCGCGACAAGCTGCCGCTCACACTGCACCACGCGCCCGTAGCTGGAACGCGTCCGCCGGGCGATTTCACGCAACGGCGTGCGGACCTCCTCGTGGGGTACCAGCACGCGCTCGCGGGCTACCGCCTGCACCACTTCACTCCGGTCGCCCCGCGCCGAGCGGCAGCCGCCCAGACGGTCGCCGGCCGCCAGCACCGCCCGTTCCAGCTTCGCCCGCAGTCGCGCGCCGATCGTGTCGCCCACGCCGGTCCCCTGCCCGGGGCGGTGTCGGTCTGTCAACCCGGCCTCCAACGCCTCGTCGATCTGCGTGACCACAACTCCCCGGTGACGCTTGCGACTGCCCAAAGCATGACGCCCTGCACGTTCCCGCAGGTCGCTGCCGTCGGCCTCGCTGTCGTGTGTCGCCCCGTCGGGCGGCGATTGCGGGTACCTCCCACTCCAGGTGTGGGTGGTAGGCCTCGGGCGGTCTTCGCCGTCAACTTGTGCCTCACGAGGGGTCGCCCGTCTGGAACCATCGGGCTGCGCACGCCTCTCGCGCCTTTCACGCGGCGGCTTCGCCGACTTCGACCCGCCCGCCCGCGGTGCGTAGGGCGGCGGGATATGGACCAAGCTGAAGCGGTTCCGCAGCGCGCGGCTGACGGCCGCGTGGATACGCAGCATCGCATAGGCCGCGAACGGTACCCCACGCCCCGCCTGGAACTTCCGCGCCGCGTCCATCAGCCCAAGGCAACCCTCCTGAAACAGGTCATCCCATTCGCGCTCCCGCCGTGGCTGCGACAAGTCCGGTACCCGCCGCCGCAGGTGGACGGCGATCAGCCCCAGGTTGTCATGCACCAGGTGTTGCTGCTCCGCCGTCAACGGAGGACGCGCGACCGCGGGCCGACCGCCACGTCGCCGGCCCACCACCGCCGCCTCGCCCGCCTTTCCGGGCTCCCACGTTGGTGGGCGTCCATCTGAACTCACTCGTTCCAGCCGGTTACGTGCGCCTACCGCCGGCGTCCTCGGCTCGCGCGTGGTCTGCATCGGTCAACCCTCCGTCGTGTCTCGGATCCGCTCGTTCGCGACTTGCCCCCTGTCCGTCACCGGGGGCGGGCTGGCCCGTCGCGGTCAGCATCCACCCCGCCAGGGATGCCTGACACGATACCTAACGTATACCGAACGGATCGCCACGTCAACCGTTGGTGGTGGACTCCGAGCTCCGTTTTCCGGCGGGGGGTGACACGGCCGGGGCTCGTGGGCACGCTGCCGCCGTAGGGCGGGGTCTACTGTAGAGCGGGTTCCACCCGCCAGTATTGGAGGGGCCCCGAGGATCGGCGGGCAGAGCCCACCCAACGCCCGGAGGGTTGCCCGGGCTCACCGAACGTAGGTCTGGTCTCACCCGCCGGTTGCGGTCCGCTTGTTCGCACCTTGTCCTGCGGTTAAAGTGGCGGTACGCGGTGGTCGCTGGCGGTGGGCGTGTTCGCGGGACGGGCCCAGGGGCTTCAGCGGCCTGCCGGTCGCCGGCCCCCGTGGCACCCCCGGATTCTCGGGGTGCCTCCGACGGTGGCGACGCGAAACAGGGGTACGTCTCATGCAACTCAAAGGCTTCCCCAAGGACGTTTCGCTCAAGCACGGACGGACCGTCCGGCTCCGCGGGCTTCAGCCTGACGACTTCGACCGGCTTTACGCCTTCTTCTCGCGGCTTCCCGACGAGGACCGCCTCTTCGTTCGCCACGACGTGCTTGATCCGAAAACCGTCCGCGGCTGGGTCGAAAACGTGGACTACACGCGGGTCGTACCCCTCGTCGCGGAGGAGGAGGGGCGCATCGTCGGCGACGCGACCCTCCACACCCGCGATTTCGGCTGGACCCGGCACGTCGGTCGGCTACGCGTCATCATTGCAGACACGCACCGGCGCACCGGCCTAGGCAGCCTGATGGCCCACGAACTGGTCACCATCGGCGAAGAACGCGGCTTGGAGAAGATCGAGGCTGACATCTTCGAGGACGACTTGGCCGCCATGAGACTTCTCGAACGCCTCGGCTTCCAGCATGCGGCCGTGCTCAAGGAACTCGTCAAGGATCACCGCGGAGCCCCTCGCAATCTGGCCGTCATGATCAGCGACGTGGGTGAACTCGGCAGGGTGCTCGAAGACTGGATCCACGATTCCATCCAGCCCGGCTACCGCAGCCCAGGCCCCGGCCACTAACGGAAAAGGGGACATCACTGATTTCCTTGAACATCGGGGGCACTGCGGGCTTACGAATCTGTTGCCGCGCGAGACTGGGTGGCGGAAATCAGCAATGGCCCGTGTTCTCGGGAGGACGCGTATGTGGCAAGACGCCTATCCCAAGCAGGTAATGCTGAAGGATGGACGCAATTGCACCATCCGGCTGCTGCAACCGAGCGACTTTGATAAGCTCACCACCTTCTTCGGCGCGCTGCCGGACGAAGACCGCGTCTTCTTCCGCCACAACGTGCAGGATCCCAACCTCCTGCGCAAATGGACCACCGCCATCGACCTCGACCGCGTCGTTCCCCTCGTTGCGGAGACCGACGGTGAACTCGTGGCCACCGGAACGCTGCACCTGGCACGTCTCGGCTGGCTCCGCCACGTCGCCCACCTGCGCGTGGCCGTGGCGCGGAAGTGGCGCCGCGTCGGACTCGCCGGGCTGCTCACGCGCGAACTCGTCCGCGTGGCACGCGAACGCCACCTGGAGAAGGTCCTCGTCGAGGTCATCCGCGACAACCGGCCGTTGATCGCTATGCTCGAACGTCTCGGCTTCGCGACCGCGGCCGTCATGAACGGACTTGCCAAGGATATCCGCGGTCAGGCCCGGGACTTGGTCATCATGGTAGACAGCATTTCCGACCTCAGCCGCGTGCTGGAAGATTGGATCGCCGACTCCATGATCCCCGCTTACCGCGTTCCCGGCGGCGGGTATTGACGCGATCCTCGGGGGGCACCCGCCGGTGGGGGAAATCACGTCGCCATGCGACCCTTCGCTCAAGCCGCGGGTGGGCGGTTTGCCGAAGTTCTCAAATCGGGTCCCGGGAGGCCACCCGAGTGCTCTGGAATTGCGTACGTCCGCAGCCGCCGACTTCGGTCGCCACGGTCGCAAGTCCGAAGGAGTTGTTGCACTCGCACCACTACAGACGGCAGCCTGTGTGGTGCTCCTGCAGTGTACGAGGTGAGTGCGGAGGCGACTCAGCTTCTTCGTGATTTTTCATTGAATATGCAATGGCGCCTGTGTGGGTTGACTTCTGAGTAGTGAAAGACCAGTTGGGTACGCCCTTGTAAGCAAACGCAGCATGTATGGCGCGGTGGGCAAGGTGCTGTCCCACGCTGGTATCCCCCGTTCGGCAAGCCCCAGAGGCGTCGTCACAAGCCAACGCGGAGCGGCCCGGCGCGGCATCCCGGCCGGGCGAGGCGCCCCCTAATTCTTGGTGGGGACGGGCGGTTTGGCGCGGCAATTGCATTCTGGAGCCGAATCGGCCCCACGAGGGCGGGGAATCAGGGTCGGATCAGACCGGGATAGAGCTATGAGCGAACAGGCGGAAGCGACGGGCCGGGTGAACGAAGCCGGTCCGTCGAAACCCGCGGACAAGCCCCGCGGACAGGTCATCATCAAGCCGGAGCAATGCAAGGGCTGCGGCTATTGCGTGGCATTCTGCCCGCTCGGCGTGCTGGCCATGTCGGGCAAGTTTAACCCCAAGGGTTACCACTACCCCGAGGTGGCGGAACCTGGGAAATGCAGCGGTTGTGACCTCTGCGGGATGTACTGTCCCGACTTTGCCATCTGCGGGAGGCGCACGAAGTAGCGCTGCCTATCAGGAGTACACGGTGGTGTCCGGCAAACAGGACGGCGTACTGACGGGCGCGTTCTATCTCGACGGGGATCATGCCTGCGCGGAGGGGGCGATTGCGGCCGGCTGCAACTTCGTCGCCGGTTATCCGATCACGCCCTCCACCGAGATCGTGGAGCGCCTCGCCCAGCGCTTCCCCCAGGCGGGCGGCACCTTCATCCAGATGGAGGACGAGATCGCCTCCTCGATCGCCATCCAGGGAGCGGTGTGGGGCGGCGCTAAGGCGATGACCGTCAGCAGCGGACCGGGTATCTCGCTGATGATGGAGCACATCGGGCTGGCGGCCATGGCCGAGGTGCCCTGCGTCATCGTCAACGTTCAGCGCGGCGGGCCCTCCACGGGGCTGCCCACCCTGCCTGCCCAAGCCGACATGATGCAGGCGCGCTGGGGCTCGCATGGCGACTATGAGATCATCGCCCTCTGCCCCAACAGCCCGCAGGAGTGCTTCGATCTCGTCATCCGGGCGTTCAATCTCTCGGAGCAATACCGGCTGCCGGTGCTGTTCATGATGGACGAGGTCGTCGGGCACATGACCGAGAAAGTGGTCATCCCGCCGCGCGAGACGCTCACGATCGTCCCGCGGCGGTATACTCAGCTCTCCCCGGCGGAGTATCTGCCCTTCCGGGCCGGGCCCGACCTCGTGCCCGACATTGTCAAGGCCGGCGACGGCTACCGCTTTCACGTCACCGGGCTGACGCACGACGAACGCGGGTACCCGGTGATGAACGCCGGCTGCCAGGACGGTCTGGTACGCCGCCTGGTGGACAAGGTACGCAAGAACGCTGACAAGATTCAGCAGTTTGACGCCGACCAGCTCGAAGGTGCGGACGTGGTCGTCATCAGCTACGGCATCACCTCACGCGTGACCATGCGTTCCGTTCAGGAAGCCCGGGCCCGCGGCGTCAAGGTGGGGCACCTGCGACTCATCGTGGTCTGGCCGTTCCCGGAGACGCTGATCCGCAAGCTGGCGACGCAGGTTCGCGGTCTGGTCGTGCCGGAGATCAACCTGGGCCAGATGGTGCTGGAGGTGGAGCGGTGTGCCGGTGGGCACTGCAAGGTGGTGCCCGTGCCGCACGCCGGGGGCGCGGTCCACGATCCCGCGCTCATTACCGAGGCCATTGTGGAGGCGGCGCGATGACGCAGTTGGTGGAGCCCCAGGCCTGCGCGTTCGAGAACCCCGTGGAACCGTACCTGCGCACCGAGCGCATGCCGCACATCTGGTGTCCCGGCTGCGGCATCGGCACCACGGTCAACTGCTTCGTGCGCGCCATCGAGCAGTGTCAGATCGACTTGGACAAGCTGTCGATCGTCTCGGGCATCGGTTGCACGGGTCGCGTGGCCGGCTACCTTCGGCTCGACTCCTTCCACACCACGCACGGCCGGGCGATTCCCTTCGCCACCGGCCTTAAGCTTGCCAATCCCGAGCTGAAGGTCGTGGTCTACAGCGGCGACGGTGATTTGATTGCCATCGGCGGCAACCACTTCATCCACGCCGCGCGGCGTAACGTCGATCTGACTGTGATCTGCGTCAACAACTTCAACTACGCGATGACGGGCGGGCAGGCGGCCTCGACCACGCCGATCGACGCCGTCGGCACCACCGCGCCCTACGGCGTGGTGGAGAAGCCGTTTAATCTGCCGTTTCTTGCGGAGTCGTGCGGGGCCACGTATGTCGCTCGCTGGACGGCCTTCCACGTGCGACAGCTCACCAAGGCGATGATCGAGGCCATCAACAAGAAGGGCTTCAGCTTCGTCGAGGTCATCACGCCCTGCCCGACGCTCTACGAGCGCCGCAACCGGCTGGGCAGCGGCCTGGACCGCATGCAGTGGTTCAAGGACAACAGCATCATCAAGAATAACACCGACACCCGCGAGTGCGACATCGAGTTTCAGAAGCCCATCATCTGCGGGCGGTTCGTGGACGTGGAACGCCCCTCGCTGCTGGAGAACATCCACGCCAAGCTGGAGCAGATCCGGTCGGGGAAACGAAGGTGACGCCCACGGGCCATGCCCCCTCGCCCTTTGAGAGATGGGCAGCGGTAACGGTGGCGGTGGTGGTCCCCTCTCCCCCCGGGAGAGGGGCAGGAGTGAGGGCGTCGGCGCGGCGCGTGCAATGTAGCGTCGGCCCCCCGTGGCCGACGTAGACGGCTCGAGGCATCGTTAAGCGCCACGTCCCCCGCGGGGGGGGGGCGACGCTGAAGTGGATCGCGCAAGCGGGAGACCAGGAAGGGTGGCATGCCCAAGCCGAAGGCGCCGGCATGCTATCGCGAATGGCATGGCCTGGCGCTCGGGAGAGCATGGCGGCGCTGCGCTTGGCCATGCCACCCTCGTTGCGTCGATGGGTTTCTCCGATGCGCGGATCTGTTTCGCGGGACGGGGCGTTCGGTCACCGGCGCCGGCCGCGGGACGGGCGAGGATTACGCACCATGAGCGCGACGGAAATCAAGATCGGGGGACTCGGTGGTCAAGGCGTCATCCTGGCGGGGATGATCATCGGGCGCGGCGCGTCTATCTACGACAACAAGTACGCCACCCTCACCCAGGCCTTCGGGCCCGAGGCGCGTGGCAGCGCGTGCAGTGCGCAGATCATCGTCTCGGGCGCGCCGGTTGCGTATCCCTACGTGCACCATCCGCACATCCTCGTCGTGATGTCGCAGGAAGCTTATGTGCGTTTCGTCCCGGAGCTGGTTCCCGACGGGCTGCTGCTCTACGAGTCGGACCTCGTGCAGCCTCGTAATCTCCCGGCGGGCGTCACCCACTACGGCATCCCCTCCACCCGCTTCGCGGAAGAGTTCAAGCGCCCGATGGTGTCCAACATCGTCATGGTCGGCTTCTTCGGCGCCATGTGCAGCCTGGTCACGGTGGGCGCGCTGCGGCAGTCCGTCGAGGCGTCGGTCCCGCCCGGCACGGAGACGCTCAACCTCGCCGCCTTCGACCGCGGCCTCCAGTTCGGACGCGACCTGTTCAGCCACAAGCCTGCCACGGTCGCCCAACGCCCGACCTAGCGCACCTGCGTGGGAATCCCGCGTCAGGCGTGGCACGGGCGTCTCGCCCGTAGGACCGCAAGACGCCTGTGCCGCTGGTAGATGATGGCACCGCCCTCACGGTTCCCCTGAATCGCTCCACCCCACGGTGAGACCCCTGCTGCGACGAGGGTGGCATGGCCAAGCGCAGCGCCGCCATGCCCTCCCGGCCGTGCACCGGGGCAGCGTGCCGACGCTCGCCGGCGGCAAGCTCGCGCAGGCCGTGCCGGTTTCCCCTTGGCGAGGTCCTCTTGGGTTGCCCGCTGAGGACGCTGCGTCGGCCTCCTGTAGCCCAGGTAGTGTGCTGCCGCGCTTCTGCTGCTTGCATTACCCGCGCGGGACGAGGCCGCCGGGTCCGCTCGGTGCCGTCCTCCGGCTCGACGCCGGGCGGGGGGTGGTGTACAATCGTGAGTGGGTAGGTCACGTGTTGTCCGGGGGCCAGTTCGGCTGGGGGGTGTTGTACCATGTTGCCTCGTCGGGTTCTGGTGGGGGCGGTGGCGGCGGCCCTGGGGAGCGGGGCCAGCGCTCCAGGGGCGGTCGTGGGCTTCGCGGCCTCGACGGCCGCCAGAGTGCAAGAGCTGCTCGACGCGGAGCCGGCGTCCGTGAGTGGCGACGGGGCGGCGTGGGACGGGGCGGCCGACGCGCTCCCACTACGAGCATTCGCGCGGATTATCACTTCCGAGCTGATCGGTCCTGGGGGAGCACGGGCTCAGAGTATCAGCGAGTTCTTCGACCCGCAACGCCTCGAGCAACCCAACCCGGAAGAGTTCGGGCTCGAGGTGGCCGCCTTCGCCAACCTCGCGTCAGCAGCCTATGTGGTGACCGGCGAAGGCGTTGAGCGTCGCGTGCTGCTCTTCACATCGCCGGGCAGCAACCCGGACTTGCCGGCCGAAATCCGCTTCGACGCTGATGGCACCGCGAAGCTGGAAAGCCGCGTGTACCTGAGCGGCGCCGTGCTGATCTGGTCGCTGAATGCCGAGGCCGACCTCACCGGCGTGTCGGCGGACGTGCAGGTCACGATCCGGGCGGAGGGACAGGCGGCGTCAGTGTTCGACGCCGGCCTCACGCTCACCGGCGGGGAGGCCGCGCGCGTGCAGGTCCAAGTCGATCAGCCGATCCAATTCGAGTTGGGCGGCGTCGAGTTGCTCAGCGCGGACATGGACACCGACAGCGGGGAGACGCTGCCGGCCGGGTTGGAGGACGTGGGCACGGTGGTTGTCGTGCTGATCCCGCCGCAGGAGCACGCTTATCAGTACACGGTCACCGCGGATGAGCCCCTGACGCTGGCGGCGGAGTTTGCGTTGGAGGTCCGCAATGCCCCGGGCGGGACGGGCGTGGCCGCCGTGCTGGGCCGACCGTTCGATTCGCTGGCGAATTTCATCGAGACGGCGTTGCCGCAAGTCGACGGCGAAGGCGTGCAGGGTGCCCTGAATAAGGCGAACGCGGACCGGGCAGTGGACTCGCCGGCGGCGGACGACCCATCGACAGCGGGCGGCCGTTCCCCGACACGCGGGCAGGCGCTCTGCGGACTGTTCGGCACGGAACTTGCCCTCGGTCTGGCGGCTTTCGGGGTACTGCACGCCTCGCGCAGCCGCCGACCCGCGTAGCGTCGGCCCCCCGCGGCCGATGTGGGAATCAGCGCGGCTCCATTCTTCACTACGTGGCCCACGGCGGGGCGACGCTACGGTGCGGGCGGGGGTTCGGCGACCGGCAAGCACGATGACGCCGAGGCGCTTCGCTTCTCCGCCAGCTCCAGCACCATCCTTGCGACGTGTTGTGAGGCGTTCCCCGTGCGTAACGACGCGATGATCTGCTGCAACTCGCGCGACATCGCCTCGCGTTTCTCGGGTGAACCCAGTAGCTTCAGCGCGCACCGTGCGATCGGCTCGGTGGAGGTGTAGTACGGCATGAACTCGGGGACCACTTCGCGCCCGGCGAGGATGTTGGGCAACGCGAGGTGAGGCAGTCTCACGAGCCACCGGGCGCAAAGGTGATAGGCAACGCGCGAGGCGTTGTACATCACGATCATCGGCTTGCCGAACCCCGCCACCTCCAGCGTGGTCGTGCCCGAGGCCACCAGCACCAAGTCCGCGGCGGCAATCAGTTCCGCGGAGGCGCCCGCGTGCACGCGCACAGGCAGGCCGGTGCCGGCACACGCCGCGCGGACGAGCGGCCCGACGTGCTCGTTCGCCTGGGACACGGCGAACCCGGCCGCGGGAGACTCGGCCGCGACCCGCCGCGCCACCTCGAGCTGTCCGCGCAGCACCTCAGCGACGACGTGCTTCCGCGAGCCCGGCAGCAACGCCACCAGCGGTGTGCCGCCCGCACGGATGCGGTCAACCGCGTCCGCGGCCGGCGGACGCCACTCGCCCCGGTCAAACATCGGATGCCCGACGAAGGTGGCCGCCACACCGCGGGTGCGGAAGTACTCCTCCTCGAACGGCAGGATGACCGCGAGCTCATCCACCCACCGGCGCAGCTTGCGAATCCGTCCGGCTCCCCACGCCCACAACTGCGGCGCGACGTAGTACAGCACCGGAATCCCGCGGGCGTGGATCCGCCTGGCCAGCGGCAGATGCAGCACGGGCGAGTCAATCACGACGGCCGCGGCGAACGGTTGTTGCGCCAGGCATTCGCGCGCGGTCCGGAGCAGTGCCCAGCCGCGGCGGGCGGCCCCGACGGTGCCCAGCAGCATGGCCGAGTGACCGGTCATGTCGAAGATGGACACGCAGCCGGCCTCCGCCATCCGCGGCCCGGCCACGCCGACGAAGCCCACGGCCGGGGCAAGCTGGCGCGTCGCCCGGATGAGGGCGGCGCCGATGCGGTCCGCGCTGGGTTCCGCGGCGCTGATGAAGATCAGCGGGTCGGCGTGGTTCGACGGAGCTTCGGGCATCCCTGGTATCATACGGCGTCTAGAAACGCGTGCCGCAGCCTTTGTGCCCCCTGACGGGGTCGGCAAGGCCGTCCCCCCCGGGTGGGGGGGCACAATATCGCGTACGCACGCTAAGGCAGGTCGCCGGCCACTTCAACCGCAGGACCGCCCGCGGGGGCTTACCGTTCGGAGCGATGGCAGGTGAAACCCGCCCTTCGGGCCGGCGGCGGGAGGAACCCGCCCTACAGGGCGTGGCGGGTGGAACCCGGCCTACCTGGGTTGCGGGGGCAACGTAGGGCGGGCTTTGCCCGCCGGGGGCTCACCGTTCGGAGCGATGGCGGGAGGAACCCGCCCTACGGGGCGGCGGCGGGTGGAACCCGGCCTACCTGGGTCGCGGGGGCAACGTAGGGCGGGCGGCAGTCGTGGTGTCTTGAACCCTGGTGCCGATATGGTAGAGTGCGGGATTCCGCCGCAGCGGTGCGGTGGAGGTCTGAGACCCCGTAAGTGGAGGTTACTTTTTGGCATCGGAGTTGGTCAGTCAACTAGTTGACGCAGGAATTCACTACGGCCATCGCGTGAGCCGGTGGAACCCGAGGATGAAGCCCTACATCTTCGGCAAGCGCAACCTGATCCACATCATCGACATTCGCGAGACGGTGAAGGGTCTGCTGCGCGCCAAGAAATTTATCGCGCGGTGTGTGGCCGAGGGTGAAGACGTGTTGTATGTGGGTACCAAGCGGCAGGCCCGCCCGCACATCATGACCCAGGCGACGCGCGTGAAGATGCCCTGGGTGGCGGAGCGCTGGCTGGGCGGCATGCTGACGAACTTTCGGACGATCCGCTCGCGGCTGGCCCGCCTGGAGGAACTCGAAGGCGAGGTCGCCAGCGGCGCGGAGCAGGAATACAGCAAGAAGATGCGGTCGTCACGGGCCCGGGAGCTGCGCAAGATCAAGCGGAACCTGGAAGGCGTCCGCATCATGAACAAACTCCCCGGCGCCTTGGTCGTCATCGACGTGCACCGGGAACGCAACGCGGTGCGCGAGGCGCGCAAGCTCGGCATCCCGACGATCTGCCTGATCGACACGGACTCCGACCCGACCTTTGCCGACCTTCCCATTCCGGGCAACGACGACGCGATGCGGGCCATCGAGGTGGTCCTCACGCAGCTCACGGATGCCGTGGAGGAGGGGTTGCGCGGGCGGCAGCACGCCCGCGAGAAGGACGACGGGCACAGTCGCGGAACGCGGCGGCCCGGGGAGGCCGAGGCACGCGTGCCGGAGGCGATGGCTGAGGCGGCGCGAGAGGCGCATGGGCAGGTGGGCGAACCACGCGTGTCGTCCCGACCGCCGGCGAGTGATGCCGGCAGCGGTCAGGCGGGTGAGCCGCACCGGGAGCCCGGAAGCTGAACGGACCAGCCCGATCGGGTGACGCCGGCGCTGAAGGTCGTCCGCTCCCTGATGGTTGCGGTTCGGATCGGCAATCCCGAGTCGCCGGCGGTGTACCGACGTCGGCTCGGCCGGGGCGGGACCGCAGCCAGTGAGCGGTAGAGAGGGAATGCCATCCCCGGCCGCGGTTGGCGATTGGGTTCATCCGGACGGCGCGGAGTGGTGGTTTCCCTCCGTGGAGAACACGGGCAGGATGCCCGTGCCACGCCACGACGGGCAAGGTGCCGCGTGCGACGGTGCGCGCGTATCGGTTCGTGGCGGGCAGGATGCCCGGGGTTTGCGCCCCAGGGGTGAGAGGGTGGGGCACTCGCGGTTAACGAGAGTCCTTGACGAAGTGAATTCACTCGCGATGCAGGCGGGCGGCTGTCGCCCGTGGTGCTCGTGAGCAGTAAGAGGTTGTAGCAACATGGCGAACGTTAGTCCCCAGATGGTGAAGGATTTGCGCGAGACGACCGGCCTGCCCATGATGGAGTGCAAGCAGGCGCTGATGGAAAACAACGGCGACCTCGAGGCGGCCAAGGATTGGCTGCGCAAGAAGCACAAGGGCAAGATGGCCGAGCGCGCCGGACGCGAGACCGGGGAGGGACGCATCGGCGTCTTCATCGACGGGACGCGCAAGGTGGGCGCCATGGTCGAGCTGCGCTGCGAGACGGCGCCGGTGGCGGTCAACGAGGTGTTCATCGACTTGGCCAACGCCATGGCCAAGAAGGTCGCCTCGGGACGCGAGGCGGCGCCGCATCCCGACACCATCCGCAACGCCCCGGAGATCGAGAGCCGGTTCACCGAAGTCTACGGCAAGATGCGGGAGACGATGAACCTGATTCGCTGCCGGCGCGTCATCGGGGAGTTTGTCACCTCCTACGTGCACCACGACGGCAAGACCGGCGTGCTGCTGGCGCTGGACGCCGCTCCGAGTTCGGAGAGCGTGGCGGCCGACCTGTGCATGCACACGGCGTTCGCCAAGCCGCTGGCGATCGACCGGTCCGCCATCCCGGCGGCCGACGTGGAGAAGGTACGCTCCCTGGCCCGCGAGGTGGCGGTCGCGGAGGGCAAGCCGGAGCAGATCGTGGACAAGATCGTGGCCGGTCAGGTCAACGCGTTCTACGCCCAGAAGGCCCTGATGGAGCAGCTTCACGCCCGTAGCGACGTGTACGGCAAGAAGACGGTAGGCGAGGTGCTCAAGGCGGCCGGCGTGAGCGCGGTGGTGGACATGGTCATCATGGTCGTGGGGGGCTAGAAGCCGCCCGGTGCGCCGTTCGAGGCGTGGCGCGGGGCCGGGCTCGCGCCGGTAGTGCTTGCGTAGGAAACCACCCCCGTGAACGATCCTTCCGCGCCGTCGTCAACATCGGCAGCGTCGGCCCCGGTCGGCAGTCGCCTAGCCCCGGAGCCGATGACATCCGGCATGCTCTGCCCCGCGGAGCCGCGCTACCGCCGGGTCCTGCTGAAGATCAGCGGGGAGGCTTTCTGCGTCCCCGGTCGGGGGGGCGTCGATGGGGGTGAACTGCGCCGGGTGGCGGAGGAGGTCAAGCTCGTCGTCGACCTGGGCGTGCAGCTTGCGGTCGTGGTCGGCGGGGGCAACATCATCCGTGGGCACACCATCGTCCGCGACTCGCTCATCGAGGAAACCACCGGACATTACATGGGCATGCTGGCGACGGTGCTGAACGCCGTGGCGTTTCAGGACACGCTGGAGGCCCTCGGCGTGCCCACCCGGGTGCAGAGCGCCATTTCGATAGACCGGGTTTGCGAGCGTTTCATCCGGCGGCGGGCGATCCGGCACCTGGAGAAGGGGCGGGTGGTCATCTTCGCGGGCGGCACCGGCAACCCGTACGTGACCACCGACACCGGCGGCGCCCTGCGGGCCACCGAGGTCCGTGCCGACGTGCTGCTGAAGGCGACCAAGGTGGACGGGGTGTACACGGCCGACCCGGTGACCGACCCTGCCGCCCGCCGGATCGAGCACCTCACCTACAACGAGGTCATCGACCGGCGGCTGGCCGTCATGGACGTGAGCGCCGTGGACCTCTGTCAGCGTGGCCGGATCCCCATCATCGTGTTCGACCTGAAGCGACCGGGCAACATGCGGGCGGTGGTGCTGGGCGAGAAGGTTGGTACCATCATTGACGCGGGGGCAGCGGCGGAAGGCGGCGCGGCCGCGCCGGGCGGAAGGTCCGCGTCCGCGGCGGGTCCAGGAGTGCGGCGATGACGATCAGTCAGATCGAGAAGGACTGCACGGCCAAGATGACCAAGGCCATCGAGTTTCTCAAGCAGGAGCTGCGCGGGGTGCGCACCGGGCGTGCCCATCCCGGGTTGGTGGAGCACCTGCGGATCGCGGTGGCCAGTTACGGCAGCACGATGGAGCTGCGCGAACTGGCGAGCATCTCGGTGCCCGATCCGGGGACGCTGATGATCAAGCCCTTCGATCCCGGCACGCTGAAGGACATCGACAAGGGGCTGCAAACGTCGGACCTGGGGATCGCGCCGATGAACGACGGCAAGGCCATTCGCCTGCCGGTGCCGCCGCTGTCCGGCGAGCGCCGGCAGCAACTCGTCCAGCAGGTCCGCAAGATGGCCGAGGCCCAGAAGATTACCGTGCGCAATGTGCGCCGCGACACGAACAAGGCCATCGACGCCGTCGAGAAGGCCAAGACGGCCAGCGAGGACGAGGCCAAGGATGCCAAGGACCGCATCCAGAAGCTCACCAAGAAGTACGAGGACGATATCGACGCGCTGGTCAAAGTGAAGGCGGCGGAGATCGAGGAAGTCTAGGACTCCAGAGGAATGCAGAATGGAGAATGAAGAATGCAGAGAAGCAGCGAAGTCTCTCTGCCTTCTTCCTTGTGCCTTCTTCATTCCGGACTCCCGACGTTGCGTCGGGCATGTGGTAGCGAACAGGAATGATGTGCCCACCATCTGACGCACCTATCACCATCGTCTCCGGCCTGCCGCGGTCGGGGACCTCGCTGATGATGCAGATGCTCGAGGCCGGCGGGCTGTCGGCTTTGACCGACGGGATCCGCACCGCGGACGAGGATAATCCCCGGGGATACTACGAGTTTGAAGCGGTCAAGAAGACCAAGGCCGACCCCTCGTGGCTGGCGCGGGCGTCCGGCAAGGTCGTCAAGATGGTGTACATGCTATTGTACGACCTGCCGCCGGACCGGGTGTACCGCGTCGTGTTCATGCAGCGGCAACTGGAGGAGGTCATCCGTTCACAGGATGTGATGCTGCAGCACAGCGGCAAGCCGGGCGGCAACCTCGATGCGGCGCAGCTCCTCCGGGTGTTCCAGGCCCAGCTTGACAAGTGCTACCAGTGGCTGGCGGCGCAGCCGAACTTCCGCGTCCACTACGTCCATTACAACGAGCTGTTGCGGGAGCCGTTGCCGCCGATTCGCGCCCTCAGCGACTTTCTGGGCGGTCTGAACCAGGAAGCGATGGCGCGCGTGATCGATCCCACCTTGTATCGCCAGCGCGAGTCCTGAACTGGCAAGCCCGAATCTGCCCGCCAGTCTCGGCGTCCGTCGGCCTCGCGACGGTCGCCGCTGGCGCGGTGGTGCCGAAGCGCGGCAGTCGAGGGCGCGTCGCCGCTTCGTCCGCCCTCCGGGCGGACTGAAGAGAAGAAGAACGAGAAGAAAGCGGGCGGCTTCCCAGGGACTCGAAGTCCCTGGCAACGACCGTCCGCCCTCCGGGCGGAGGAGCACGTTGGTTCTCCGCCCGCAGTGCGTTGGTTCTCCACCCGCTGTGCGTTGATTCTCCGCCTGTAGGGCGTTGGTTCTCCACCCGCAGCGTGCTGGCTCCGAGCCGGGAGACACTCGCATCCTCGCCCGGAGGGCGCACGATCGTTGCCAGGGCCTTCCAGGCCCTGGAGGCGGGACTACTCTTTTCATCCCCCCTGCGCCCGGAGGGCGCACGCACCATCCGGATAGCGACGCCCAGCCCCGCGCGCGCTGAGTATGCGGGGAGGGACATAAAACGGCACTCGCCAGACCGGTGATCGGCCGCTCTGGCGAGTGCCCACGCAGAAGGAGGAGGAGGAAGAAAACAGTCCAGCGCACCAGGTGCGCTCTACTCCTATATCGAATACACGGACCGGGTTGGCAAAGTATTTTCCGCAGATTCCGCAGATGTCCGTAAACCCCGTCCGGGCATGGATTTATGTCTGTTGCGGGCGGTGTCCGCGGAGCCCGGGAGGGCAGAAAACACCTTCAGCTTGACGCTCCGGCGTCACGAACGGGGGGCCGGCGCGCATCACCCGCCGTGGGCGCGCGCAGCGGTCGAGGTCCGCCTTCGTGCCGCGCGGTGGCATCAGTTACCGGAACCCGGCGTCGCAGCGGCGGGTTCCGCCTCGCCACCCGCCGACACGGGGGCAGGCCGCGCCGGGGCTGAGCCGGCCGCCAGCGTCCGCTTTGCCCAGGCTTGCACGTCGAGGAACAATGTGAACGCCAGCGGTACCAGCACCAGCGTGAACAGCGTTGCCACCAGCAGCCCGCCGACCATGACGCTGCCCAGCCCCCGGTACAACTCGCTGCCCGCCCCAGGCGTGATCACCAGCGGCAGCATGCCCACGATCGAGGTGAAGGAAGACATGAAGATCGGGCGGGTGCGGGTCTGCACCGACAGCACGACTGCCTCGGCGTGCGGCATCCCGTCGCGCCGCATGAACGTTAGTGCCTGGTGGACGATCAGGATGGCGTTGTTGACCACGACGCCGATCAGGATCACAAAGCCCAGCATCGTCACCACGTCAAGCTGCTGGATCGGCGCGGTGACGTCGTACAGGCTCACCCAGTGCACGATCGCCAGGCCGGCGAAGCCGCCCACGGCCGCCAGCGGCACCGTGAACATGATCAGCAGCGGATAGACGAACGACTCGAACAGGGCGGCCATCAGCAGGTAGGTCACCACCAGCGCGAGCAGCATGCGTGATTGCAGCGCCATCAGCAGCAGGGGCGGATTAAGCAGGAAGAAGCCGCCCACCAGCGCAACCACGAGGCCGGCCGTGACGCCGGCGGCAAGACGGCGGCGCAGCAGGGTCCAGACCGGCACCAGCATGACTGCCGCCACCAGGCTGAGCACCGCGCAACTGGCCGGCACGGACCAGCCCAGCAGCCGCGGCCGGGTCACCGTCCCCCGGAAATCGCCCAGCAGCGCGCGCAGCGTCTGGGTGAGCTTGTCGGCGGTACCGGCCAGGTTGGTGATGATCCCGGGACCGATGAGCCCCCGCGCCCTTAGCGGACCGATGATGTCCTCCTCCAGCTCGCGCATGGTCTCCTGCAACGGTACGCCCATTTTCGGCTGAATGGAGAGCCGCACCGCGCTCATTTCCTCGATGTGGCGGATCTCCTGCGGCGCGGTGGTGTTTTCCGTGTTCACGACGGCCGCCAGCGTCACCAGGCGACCGGCCGGTGTGTAGACGGGAATCTGTGCCAGCTCGTGGGGGGAGGCGTTCTCGGTACCGGCCACCTTGATGACCATGTCAATCTTGTCGCCGTGGTCGTTGAACTCACCAATGTAGGCGCCCTTGACCAGGGCCTCGCCGACGAAACCCACGCTGGCAACGCTCATGCCCAGCTCGGCCGCCTGCGTCCGCTTCGGCACCAGGCGCACCTCCGGGCGCCCCTGGTCGAAGTTCGCGGGGCTGGGTTGCGGGTACTCGTAGCCGGCCTGCATGACCGCCCCGAGGATGAGCCCGGCGGCCGCGCTCACCTCGTTGATGTCGTCTCCGCGAATCTCCAGGTCCACGGTGTTGCCGCTGGATTCGCCGGAGGCGAACAGCGAAATCTGCCGGAAGCCGGCGAACACCCCGGGGATGCGCGCGGCCGCGTTCTGCATCACCTGCTCCAGCGGCTTGACGACGGTTTCCACCTCCGACGTGCAGCCCATGAAGGCCATGCTGCCGTAGGCAACGTAGAAGAAGTTCTTCATCGGCGGCGGTTGCACCTCGCGAACGACGGTCTGCTCGCGGCCCACGGTCATCTGCACGGGGCGCAGTTCCGCGGCCTCGGCGGACCCCAGTTGCGCCTCCCAGAAGGGTCGGATGCCGTCGAGGGGGTCATCAGGATCACCGTCCTCGATCAAGGCGGCCATGCGCTTGTACTCGTCGATCGCGTAACCCGGCGGGCAGAACAACATGCCGAAGACGAGGTTCTGGTTGCCGGCCGGCAGGTACTCGGTGGCCGGGGCCAGCAGCCACGACCCCCACAGCGACAGCCCCGCCAGACCCACGACGATGGCCACCCGAGCCAGCGGGTTCCGGCTCAGCCTGCCCACCAGCCGGCCCACCCACAACGCGAACACCCACGGCTTGCCGCCCTCCGCGGAGGTGGCCTTGGACGCCCGCAGGAACCGCGAACTCAGCGGCGGGATCACCAGCACCGACACCAGCAGCGACAGACTCACCGCGGCCGCGATCGCGATGGCGATGTCGCGGAACAACTGGCCCGCCTCTTCCTCCACGGTAATCACCGGCAGGAACACGGCCACGGTGGTTAACGTGCTCGCCAGCACCGCCCCCCAGACTTCGTGCGCCCCGTCCAGCGCCGCTTGCAGCCGCCCCTTGCCCAGCGACCGGTGCCGGTAGATGTTCTCCAGCACCACGATGGAGTTGTCCACGACCATGCCGACGGCGAAGGCCATCCCCGCGAGCATGACCACGTTCAGCGAGCGACCGAGCACGGTGATGACCAGGAACGAGCCCACCACGGAGATCGGGATCGCCACCGCCACGATGCCCGTGGCGCTGGTGCTGCGCAGGAACACCAGCAGCACGATGACCGCCAGCGCGCCGCCCACGGCGATGTTCTGGAGCACCAGGTTGATGGAGCTCCAGATGTAGTCCGTCTGGTCGTAGATCTGCTCGATCTTCAGGCCGCGGGGCTCGAGGAGCTGCTTGTTGACCAGGGCGACCTGCTCCTTGAGGTTCTCCATCGCGGTGATGACGTTCGCGCCAATCTCGCGCCGGGCCGGCATGGCGATGACGTAACGCCCCTCGCTGCGGACGAAGGCGAACTGCTTGGCGAAGCCGTCGACCACGGTGGCCACGTCGCGCACGTATACCGGCCCGCCGGGCTGGAACGCGATAACCGTGTTCGAAACGTCCTCCAGGCTGCGGTACTCGCCCACGGTGCGGTAGGTGTAGTCGCGCTTCCCCTGGGTAATGGTGCCGGCGGAGATGTTGCGATTCTGGTTCTGCAGCGCGGCCGCCAGGTCGCCGAAGGTCAGCTTGCGGGCGGCCAGCTTGTACGGGTCCACCACGACCTGGATTTCCCGCTCCAGCCCGCCGTAGACCGGCACGTCCGCGACCCCCTCGGCACGTTCCAGCACCGGCTTGACCTTCTCCTCGACGAACGTCTTGAGCTTCGTGACGTCCAGGTCGCCTGTGCTGTAGAGAATCAGCCACGCGATCGTCTGGTCGAGGCTCTCCTCGGTGGCGGCGATCGTCGGCTCCTTCGCCCGGTCCGGGTAGTCCGTGACCTGCCGCAGCTTGTCCGACACGTCCCGGTAGGCCACGTTGCGGTCCACGCCCACCGGGAACTCCAGCCGCACGGTCGCGTAACCTTCCTGCGCTGTGGAGGTCATCTTCGTCAGGTTGGTGACGCTCTTGAGTTGGTCCTCCTGGCGGTCGACGATCTCGGTCTCCACTTCCTGCGGGCTCGCTCCCGGCCACGTCGTCGTCACGATGATCACCGGGCGGTCCACGTCCGGCGTGAGCTGGATGGGGATGCGAAACACGCTCAGCACGCCGAACAGCGCCACCAGGATCACGCTGACGGCCACCTTGACGGGGTTTTCAATGGCGAAGCGGATGATCCCCATCAGTGTTGCTCCCGTTGCGGCTTGCCGGCGGTCTGCCGCGGGGCGGTATCCTGCTGCGGGGTGGTGCCCGGCTGGGCCGGTGGCACCTGGTCAGGCTGCTGCGGACCGGCGGCACCTGCCGGCGGCTGACCACCAGGTAGCCCGCCGCCTGCCGGCGGGAGCTCGACCGGCCGACCTTGCGAATCCACTAACACCACCGGCGAGGGGAACGGGAACAGACGCTCGTTGCCGCGGGTGACGATCATCATACCCGGTTGCACGTTCGGCGAGGTGATGGCCACCCAATCGCCGACGTCGCTGCCGACGCTCACGGGCATCAGGATGCCCATCAGGTCGCCTTGTTGACCCGGCATGACCGTGCCGACGAAGAAGATGCCCGCTTGTTCTACCAGGGAGTCCTTCGGGACGGCCACGGTCTGCTGCGCCGGTCCGCCCGGGACGGTCGCGCGCACGAAGAGCCCTCCGGCCAGCAGCCGTTCGGGATTCTCAATCTCGATCTCGACGGGGAACGTGCGGGCCTCTTCGTTGGCCTGCGGGATGACGTGCTTGATCCTGCCTTCGAAGCTGCGCTGGATCGCCTCGACCTGCACGCGGGCGGCTGCCCCGACGGTGACGAAAGGATAGGCATACTCCGGCACGCCAATGACCGCCAGCACCGTCCTCAAGTCCGCCAGCTCGACGATGGTGCCACCGGCTGACACCCACTGCCCGACCTCGGTGGCCAGCTCCGTCACGCAGCCGGCGAAGGGTGCCCGAATGACCATCTTCTCCAGGTCCTGCTGCAAGCGTTGGACCTGGGCCTGCTGGGCGGCCACGTCGTGGGCCGCCTGCGCGATCGTCTCCTTACGCGGGCCGTTGAGCGCCTCCTGATGAGCGGCCTCGGCCGCGATCTTCACCTGCCGCGCCCGCCGGAAACTCGATTCGGTGTCTTGCAGCTCCTTGGGGTTGCTCTTGCCCTCCTTGTAGAGATTCTCGATGCGACGCCACTCGAAGTCCCAGCGTTCAAACTCGGCCACCGCCTCGTCGAATACAGCCTTGATCCGCGTCAGTTCTTCCGCCCGGGTGCCGGCAAGAAGTTCCTCGTGCCGTGCTTGCAGACTCGCCAGGCGGGCCTGGGCCGCGGCCAGGTCGCAGCGCAGCGTGTCATCATGCAGGTGGCAGAGCACCGCGCCGGCCTCCACGCAATCCCCCTGGCGCACCGGTACCGCGACGGCCATCCCGCCCATCTCCGACGCGACCCGACTGCGCCGCACCGCCCGCAACGTCCCCACCACCGTGACGGTCGCGGGCGCGTCCGTCATCTTCGCAGGCTCGGCAACCACCTTGGTGGCCGGAAGTTGGGCCATCACAGGGTGAATGCATAGGCATACCCAGACCGACAAAGAAAACCACAGTATGGCTTTGTGCATATTGACTTCAACTACGCTGGCGTCACCGGCGGAACCGCGTGCCGGACCTCATCGCAACGTGCGGTATTATACTGTCCCCAGTGGTCCTACCTAGAGGCGGCACCCAAGAGGGACGGGCCCGCACGAGGAGAGAGTGCGTGGGGTTGGCTTGGCTCCAACGCTGGACAGGGCTGGGCTGGCATTCACTGCTGGATGCCGTGTTTCCGCCCCGGTGCCTGGTGTGCGAATCGTCGTTGCCAGCCGGTCTGACGACTGTGGCGCTATGTTCGGACTGCCGCGACGAGGTACAGGCGGAGCGTCAGCGGCCGTACTGCCCCACCTGTGCCAACAGCGTGGCACCCTACGAACTCAGCGGCGGGCGTTGCCGGGAGTGCCGCGAGGTCTCTCTGCGCGTGGGGGGCATCGTGCGGGTGGCAGGGTACCGCGGTCCGTTGGGCGAGTTGATGCGGGCGTACAAGTACCACGGTCAGGAGGCACCGGGCCTCCTGTTGGCCCAGTGGCTTGCCGCGGCGGTGCAGGCGGCGCCGTGGTCGGGATGGGTGGAGGCGGTAGTGCCGGTGCCTACCCACTGGCGGCACCGGTTGAGGCGGCCCCTGCATGCGGCGGAGGAGTTGGCGCGCCATGTCGCCCGCTCAGCGGGGCTGCCGTTGGTGCCGCTGCTCCGCCGGCGCCGCGGCGGGCCGCACCAAGTCGGACTGCCCAGCGCCCAGCGACAGCCGAACGTGCGCGGTGCGTTTGCACTTGAACCCGGCGTGCAACTGGAGACCGCTCGCCTGCTGCTGATTGACGATGTGCGTACCACCGGCTCGACGCTGGAAGAGTGCGCAAAAGTGCTGCTGCGCGCGGGGGCGGCCGAGGTCTACGCGGGCGTCGTTCTGCGCGCCGGTTCGGCCGAGGCCGGGGCGTAAGGAGGCCGGTCGGGCTTGCGGGCGGCGGCGAAGTGGGATACGACAGGGCGCGGGGTCGCGGGTGAGAAGAGAGCGCGGCATGTGGTATTCGGTGATTGACACGGCCTGGGGGCCGTTCACCTTCGTGGCGACGGGTGAACGTCTGCTGGCCACCTATCTGCCAGGGGATGCAGGCGGGGTGCGGCAGATCACGCGCCGCTGGGCGGGCGTCGAGTTCCGCCGCGACGGTTTGACGGCTTTTCGCGAGACGGTGAAGCGGTACTTCGCGGGGAAGCCGGTGACGTTCGACGGGGACGTGGATTGGCCCACCCAGAGTGCGTTTGCCCGGCACATTGTGCGCGCCTGCCGAAAGATCCCCTACGGATCCACGATTAGTTACGGGGAGTTAGCGCAGCGGAGCGGTTACCCAGGCGCGGCCCGGGCGGTGGGCAACGTCATGGCGCGCAATCCGCTGCCGCTGGTGGTCCCCTGCCACCGGGTCGTGCGCGCGGATGGTTCGCTGGGAGGGTTCTCCGGCCCGGGAGGCGTCTGTTTGAAGGAGCGCTTGCTGGAATTGGAGGGCCACGCGAGACCGGCGGGACGGTAGCGGCCGTCCCCGCGGGCCTGTAGCGTCGCCCCCCCGTGGGGCCTGTAGCGGCGGTCCCCCGCGGGCCGGCTTAGCAGAGTGCCGACAGGGTGGCATGGTCAAGCCAAGCGCAGCTTGGCGCCGCCATGCTGTCCAGGATTCACTGGCTGTCGCGCCAGGTTCGATGTCACCGGCGGTTGGGCATGGCGGCGCTACGCTTGGCCATGCCACCCGATTCCCACGGTCGGCTCCGCGATGGGGAAGGGGTTGGCCACCCGGGTCGGGCACGCGTGACCGGGATAACTGCAACGCTCGAGACTGCTCAGAAGGAGTTCGACATGGCCGACGTTTCGCGGCGGGAGTTTCTGGTCACGGGTCTGGCCGCGGCCGGTACATCGTTGGTTTCCTCAACGGCTGGGGCACAGATGCGAACGGAAACGGCACCGATGCGTACGGACGCGCCGCCGGGGCGGCCGGTGGTGATCTCCAGCGGCAACGGCCTGCGTGCCACCGAGCGGGCGATGCAGCTCATCGTGCAGGGACAGGACCCGCTGCACGCGGTCGTCGAGGGCGTGGTCATCGTCGAGGAAGACCCGAAGGACCAGAGCGTCGGCTACGGCGGGCTGCCTAACGAGGACGGCATCGTCGAGCTCGATGCCTCGGTGATGCACGGGCCCACGCATCGCGGCGGCGCGGTGGCGGCCCTGCGTAACATCAAGACTCCGTCCCGCGTGGCGAAGCTGGTCATGGAACGGACGGATCACGTGCTGCTGGTGGGCGAGGGGGCGCTGCGCTTCGCCCGTGCCCACGGCTTCGAAGAGGTGAACCTGCTCACCGAGGAATCCCGGCGCATGTGGTTGAAGTGGAAAGAGCACCTCAGCGACGAGGACGACTGGATTCCACCCGAGGGGGAAACGGAGGAGAACGGGCCGGTGGCCGCGTTGCACCCTTCGCGGCGCACCTACGGCACGATCAACTGTTGCGCCGTGGACGCGGCCGGCAACCTAGCCGGCGTGACCACCACCAGCGGGCTGGCGTTCAAGATTCCCGGGCGCGTGGGCGATTCGCCGATCATCGGCGCCGGTTTGTACGTGGACAACGAGGTCGGGGCGGCCGGTGCCACCGGGCGCGGGGAGGCGGTCATTCTAAGCGGGGGCTCCCGCAGCGTGGTCGAGCACATGCGTCGCGGCCTGTCACCGCAGGACGCCTGCCTGGAAGTGTTGCATTACATTGCGGCGAAGACGCTCGACCCCCGCCTGCTCAACGCCGAGGGCCGGCCGAACTTCGGCGTCACCTTCTACGCGGTGGCGAAGGACGGCCGCTTCGGCTCGGCGTCCCTGTGGTCCAGAGGCCAATACGCTGTATTTGCCGAGGGCCGGAACCGCCTCGAGTCCTGCGCCTATTTGTATGAATCTCCTCCGGAGAAACCCCGGCCGGAGAAGCCCAAGTCCGGCAAGAGACAGCCCAACTCCGCCGCAGGTAATCCTTAGCCCCCGTCTCCCCACGGGAGAGGGCAGGGTGAGGGCGCCGTGCCCATTGACAATTGTCGATTGACGATTGTCGATTGCAAGCGCGGCCACGAGTGAGGGTTGTGCCTTCTCCCGGTCTCCTGCCCCCCCCGCCCGTGTCACCCCACGGAGTTCGTAGAGTCGGCATCGGCTACCATTGGCCCGGAGAGGAGTGACAAGAACGTGTACCGGCGGCCCGGGGCGCGGTAGAATGACTCTGCATGGCTCGGCAGTCGAGCCGGGCCGGGTCAGACCCGAAGTATCGGCTTGGTGCAGATGCTCGCGGAGGGCGGCACTCTGCTGTGGCAGAAACTCGTGTTCTCGACTGTCCGTGTGGTTCAGGCCTCCGCCTTCGCGGGCGCGGTATGCGGACAGCCAAGGCGTCCGTGTGGTGTTAAGCGGATCCATCGGATCGTCGTTATCCCGCGTGGGCGGCATGCGATGAAGCTTGACCTTATGCGAGATCTGTCGAAGGAGATGCCCGAGGTGCCCAATCCCAAAGCGGTGGAGCATCTGCGCATCTGGAATTGCTCGTATAGGTCGCTCGCGCCTCTGCGCGCGTTCACGCGTCTGCGCACGCTGCAGATTCTGAGTTTCCGCGGCGATTCGTTCGACGTGCTCCGCAAGATGACGCGACTGAAGTACCTGCAAGTGGTGCACCTGCCGCACGTGAAGGACTTATCGCCGCTGGCGGACCTGACCGCGTTGGAGGCTCTGGAGTTGTCGACGGCCCCGGGCTGGGATCCGTCCAAAGTGTCCGTCGTCAAATCCCTCGCGCCGCTGGCGCGGCTTCCGAAATTGCGGCACCTTGAGCTGTACGGTGTCCGGCCGAAAAGCAAGTCGCTCCGCGCGCTGCAGGCGTGCCCACAACTGCAAACGGCTCGTATTTCGAAGTACCCGAAGGCTGAGATTGCGCGCTTCTATGAAGCGACCGGCATCTCCGACGACTACATTCAGATTGCTGACTACGGGGCGCTGTGACCCGCCGTTGCAACTGACCGTTCCGGCATAACGGTGCCTGTGGCCACAAAGCGCGCCTGTCGCCGGCCGGCGCTGCCCGGCCCGCCGAATTGGCGGGCGTGAGCAGAAGAGAAAGGAGCAGTGGAAAGAAGAGCAGGAGAAAGCAGAACCCTCACCCCCGGCCCCTCTCCCTGGAAGGGCGAGGGGTTCAGATGTCGCATGCCCACCGGCGCCTGCAGCGGGCTCCACATCGGCCACGGGGGCCGGCGCTACGTCGCGGGCCACTCCGGCCGCGGCGCGGTAGAATGGCTCGGCACCGCCCGGCGGCGGAGTCGGGGCGGGTCAAACGGGAAACGGTCGTTCACCTGTGTCGCTTGGTATTCTGATTCGTGTCGTGCTCTTCCTGGGTGTTACGGCCGGCATTCTCTTTGGCAGTGCCGGGCGGATCGACATGCCGTTTGTCTGGGCATTCTTCGGCGTGGTGGTGGCGGCCTGGGTGATCGGGCTGGTGGTGATGGACCGCGGGCTCATGCAGGAGCGCGCGCATCCGGGCAGCGGCGGTGTGGACGCGAAGCTACGCCTCGTCTTCGTGCCGCTCTTCACCAGCGTGCTGGTGATTGCCGGCCTCGATGCCGGCCGCTTTCACTTCTCGCAACTGCCGCCGTGGGTGCAGATTGTCGCCCTGGCAGGCCTGGCCGCGGGGTACGCCCTGAGCGTCTGGGCGCTGGCCGTCAACCGCTTCTTCTCGCCCGTCGTGCGCATCCAGACGGACCGCGGCCACCACCTCATTACGTCCGGGCCGTACGCGTGGGTGCGCCACCCCGGCTACGCCGGCTCGCTGCTGGCGATCGTGGCCAGCGGTCCTGCCCTCGGTTCCTGGTGGGCCCTGCTGCCGGCCGGGGTCATCGTCGTGCTGCTACTGCGCCGGGTCGTTATCGAGGACCGCTTCCTGCACGAGCATCTGGACGGCTATCCCGCCTACGCTGCGCGCGTGCGCTATCGCCTGGTGCCGGGTCTGTGGTGAGGGCCGGGCCTGAGAAACGGGGACGCAGCTAGTTTTTGACGCCCTCTGGCAGCAGCGAGCGGTGTTGCCGCGGGGTCTGCTGGACACGCTGCGTTCAGAAGCCCGGCGGTGAAGGACAGCGGCTGGGGAGAACACACGCTAGGGCTAAAACTAGCTGCGTCCCCGTTTCCGGTTGCCCGCCCTGGCCCAAGGAATCCACGAGTGCCGTTGTCGCCGCGACGACGCCGGCGGCAGCAGACCAGACCGAGGGCGGCGTGCGGGTCGGTCCCGACTCGCTGCGAAACGGCCCCCGCCGGGCCCCCGCGCTCGTCAGGAGCAACTGCCCGGCTTCCAGGCCGCGGCGCGGCGAGCGCACTCCTCGGGGGAGACCTCCTCGATGTGCGTGGCCAGGCCCCACTGGTGCCCGAACGGGTCGAGAACCTTGGCGTAGCGGTCGCCCCAGAACATGTCCGTCGGCGGCATGACCGGGGTGCAGCCGGCGTTGATCGCGCGCTGGTACGCCTTATCCACGTCCGTCCCGTACACGTGCAGCCCGCCCGAATAATGGTTCGGCAACGGCGCCTTCATCCCCATGTCGGGCCACTCGCCGCCGAGCATGATCGGCGAGTCGCCGATCATCAACTCGGCGTGCATGACGCGGCCTTCCGGCGAGCGCATGCACATGATCTCCTCGGCCGCGAAGGCCTGCTTGTAGAACGCAATCGCCTTGTCAGCATCCTTGACAACGAGCGCCGGGGTCACGGTATGAAACCCAGGGGGAGTCGTGGGGACTCTGTTGGCCATGTCCTGCCTCCTTCTGTTGGACCTTCGGCACGCCCAAACTTCAAACATGGTAGAGTGCCGACCCCGGTTTCCGAGCCGAAATGCCGGTACGGTCCTCGGTGAACCTCGCTTCCTCGATGTAAGTCGCTCCGCCGGCCGCACTTATGGGGACCGCTGTTGACTGTTGAAACCTGTCACGTACGCCGACGCCTGCGGGTGCAGAAAGCGGGCGCGGCTTGTGGTGGGCGCTTGGTGAATGGGACAGCCGCCGATTCCCGCGTGTGGCGGCGGCGCGTCACGCCGGCGTGCACCCTGCGTGATGTCATGTCGCGGCAGGCACCGCGCAGCGGACCGGTGCGCGACGCTCCGTAGTGTCGGCTCCGCCTGCCGGCAGGTAGAGCCCCGTGGCCGACATACGATTCTCGCGGCCACTTCTCCGACTATGTCGACTACGGAGGCCGGCGCTGCTTTAACGGGGTGCTGACGGGATGGCAGGTTCAGTTCGGCGCTGCTGAAGCGCTGCCGATGGTCACGAGGCCGATCGTCGGGTGGGTGGTGTACGGTCGCGGGGCAGTGAGACTAGGGCACGCCTAGCACTTCTTCTGCGGCCCTCAGGTGCCGCCGCCGCGGAGACGCAATATGAACGTCAGCGCCAGCGCACCGACAAGCACGAGTAAAACAGCATCCCAAGTCATGCGGAACACCCCCGTCGAGAGGATTGGGCCCACCAGGACTCGAACCTGGGACCTCGTCGTTATCAGCGACGCGCTCTAGCCAACTGAGCTATGAGCCCCTCGATGCCGGTGCCGTGAACTCGGCATCAATGCTGCTGTGGCATGTATTTTTACAGCCACACTGCTTGCCAAGGGCGGCTTAGCTCATGGGAATGTAGTCCCGGAGTTCGTTCTGTCAAGGCGTCGGTCGGGGAATCCGCCGCACGGCGGCGCTTCGCTACAGCCCGTCGTGGACGGTGTCGTTGGTGCGAAACTCGCCGTTGGCGGGGTTGTAGTACCAGGCCTTCGTCTTCGCGGCGGCACCTGTGGTGACGTCGTTGGTGTCGGTGAAGGGGTTGGTCGGGACCTCCATGAGGTAGGGGCCGAAGACGCACGTGGCCGTCTTGGTGGCGGAGGTGGTGTGGCTGACGTCGGTGAATAGGGTCATCTGGTTGGGAAACAGGGCGGCGCTCGTGGGGTACTGGCCGTTGTGGTGCAGGCGATAGAGCTCAAGCTGGCTGCGGACCATCTGCAGGTCGGCCTTCAACGCGTTGAGCTTGGCGTCGTCCCCGGCGCCGGCGAACTGCGGGATCACCAGGGCGCCAAGAATGGCCAGAATGAAGACCACCATCAGCACCTCGATGAGCGTAAAGCCGCGTACCGGTCTGCCGCCTGTATGTCGCGTCATGGTGTGTTGCCCGCCTGCCGTGGGGGCCCGCCGCGCGCAGCCCGGCCGTCGGGCCAGCGCGGAGCCCCTGGTGATATCGTGGCAAGACGCGACCGGCTTGAGATGCGCCTTCCCGGCGATCACCGGCCCTGGGGGGCGGCAAGCGGGTTACTGAGGGGCGAGGCCTGCGGGGTGCGATAAGGTTCGGCGACGGTGGCTTGCCGCCGGCCGGGTGGGGCATAGCGCAGCAACAGGGTGATGCTCACGATGGCGGCGAAGACCGCACCGAGGCGCGCTGCCCGTGCCCGGGGGGTGTAGTCCGGTTCGTAGATGATCTGAATCCCGCCGGTGGCCAGCAGTGCCAAGGCAGCCAGGGCGACCGCTCCGGTCTGACCGAGCCAGTGTTCCGCCAGCGGTCCGACCACCCAGGTGGTCAGGCCGCCCAGCACGACGATGCGCGTCAACAGGACGGTCCCCACGGTGGAGCGGTTAGCCACCCGGCACAGCACGGTCCGCACGCCGGTGCCGACCGCGAACCCCGTGCAGGCGAGGGCTGCCCACAATGCTGCTAGGGCCGCGCAGCTCACATCACCCGGGCTAAGGACTCGCCACCATAACCCGCCGCCGGTCACCGCACCCACCAGCGTTCCGGCTACCGCGCAGGCCACCCCAAACGAGCCCATCGAGCCGCCAGCCCGGGGGACCCAGGCGGCCAGCAATGTGCCGGCGCCCAGGGCGGACACGAGCAACGGCAGAGGCGCGCATCGGGCGAGAGCAGATGATTCCAGTTCGTGCAACCACACGCTGAGCGCCAGCACGCCGGCGCCGGTGGCCGCCACCACTCCACTCCGCAGGACCGCGGGCCAGCGGTCGCTGACGCTGGGCGCTTCCGGCGGCTCCGGTCGGCGCAGGGTCCGTCCAGCGTCGGTGCCGGCACCTTCCGCGAGGATGCTGATGAGGGAAACGGCCAGCACCGGCAGGGCGGCGGCGATGGTCAGCGGGTCCGGATGCGTGTACCTGCCCGCCACCGCCTCAGCGGCGGCGCTCCCGCAGGCTGCGCCGACCAGCATCCAGCCCGTGGCCCGCAGGTTCCAGCGGCCGGCCCGGGTGTCGAGGCGGTGGGTCATGGTGACGGCCACTCCGAGCGCGCCCAGCGGCACCAGTGCCGCGCTCGCCACCGTCGCTGCCTGGAGCATGCCGAGCGTCGCGGGAAGCCAGAGGAAGTGCGTCATCATGGCCTGGTAGACCTGAGCGACGACGAGCCCGAGGAGCGGCAGTAGGGCGATGGTCACGCCGGCAAGGAGCGTGATGATCGCCAGCGCGGACCAGCGCAGGGGGCGCTCGTCCCAGGTTGGGTCGATCCAGGTGGGCACGGCCGGGCGACCTCGGCCGCGCTCGAGGAAGCGTTGCCACGCGGCCGTGCACAGCCAGGCGGCGAAACGCTGGGGAACGCGGATTCCCAACGCCAGTGGAACCAGGGCCCCCATCAGGATGGCCCCGTGGGCGGCGGCGGTCTGACCGAAGCGTGGTCCGTGCTGGGCGTCCAGGCCGCGAAGGACCCACGCCACGGTCGCCCCCAGCAGCCCGGCGACCAGGGCAGCGCGGTTCAGTTCCGCCCGCCCGGCCGTGACGGCAGCGCGCAGCGTCAGACGTGCGCGCGGCGAGCCATTGAAGCTCGCGCGTCGCCCGCGCGCTTGCCCCTTTCGGCGGCTTGCTGTTCGCCGTCTGATCCTGGTGGACATTTGAGCACCTTGCGCCCGCCTGTCGGTACTCAGGAACGCCGCCGAGTCAAGAGGCTTGGCCCGGGGTCGTCCGGCCGCCTGTCGCGACTTCCGCACACCCGTTGCGTCCGCCTGGCGTTGGAGGCGGAGAGGCGGCCCGGACATGCGGGACTACGGTGCGGGCGGCAAGACCGTGGTATCGGCCGCGTCGAAGAGGCGGATGCCGCCCTCGGTAAGTTGCACGAGCAGGCCGGCCTCGGGGTCCACGTCCAGCGTGCAGCCTTCGTAGAGCTTGCCGTCCTGCTGCAAGCGGATCGGCTGGCTCAGGGGTTCGGCACGGGCGAGCCAGGCCCGGCGCAGTTCCTCGGTCGCCCCGGCCTCGAGTGCCAGCAGTTGTCGCTCCAGGGCGTTGAGCAGGGCGGCGGCGACGGCCGTCCGGTCGATCGGCTGGCGGCTCTCCAGCTCCAGCGACGTGGCCCGGCCGGTCAGTTCGCCCTCGAAATGGCCCCGCTGCTGCAGACAGTTGATGCCGATGCCAAGGACGAACGTGATCGAGGCGTCCCCATCGCGGCGGCACTCGATCAGAATGCCCGCCAGCTTGCGCTGCCCGACGACGAGGTCGTTGGGCCACTTGATGCGTGGGTGCACGTCAGTGGTGGCCGTTACGGCGTCGCAAGCGGCCACGGCGCTCAGCAGGGCCAGCCGGCCGCCGCTGAGTCGGTGCGCCGGATCATGCAGCAGCACGCTGAGCAGCACGCTGGCGCCTCGCGGTGAATGCCACGTGCGGCCCAGTCGGCCCCGCCCGGTCGTCTGGCGGTCGGTGAGCACAACCAGGCCGTCCGCAGCGGCGGGTCCCAGCGCGGCCGCCACCGCCCAAGCCTCGTCGTTCGTGCTGGTCGTCTCCGGCAGGCGCACAACCTGCCGGCCGATCCGAGACGTCCGCAGGGTCGCCCGTAACCGGTGCAGGTCCAGAGTAGCGGCAGGGCTGGAGTCGGTGTTCTTCATGGCCAGGACCGCGTCGATAAGCGTTCACTCCCCTGGTTGGCCTGCCGGGATCACGGAGCCGGCCGCCGGCGACGCTCCAGGAACCAACCGCCCACTTCCGAGCGGTCCCAGTTCCAGTCGATGTTGGGCACGGGGGCGTCTCGGCGCGCCAGCACGAACATAATCAACTCGCCGGTCAGATCATGGAAGTCCCAGCCGATCGGCTCGTCGTATTGCTCATGAAGGAACGTCGTCCACTCCTCGAACGGCGGCTGGTCGAAAAGCACCAGGATCAGTCGCGGCGGGCGGGCGCGCAACTCCTCCATGAGGATGGCTCGCCGGTGTTCGGCGCCGCGGTAGCCTGCGCTCAGTCCGGTGATCATGGTGAAACGCGAGGCGCAGCGGCGCCCCGCGTAGTAGTAGATCTGGGCTTCGTTGCCGTAGACGAAGACCTCGTCCTGCGGCTCCGTCACCTGCGCGACGTTGAGCCCGTGGGCCCTGCCCCAGAAGTCACGCGAGTTGTAGCGGGGGGCGGTGATGCCGAAGGGGGGCTGCGCGAGGTAGTGGGCATACTGCGTCGCCAGCAGCCAGAGCAGAAAGAAGCCGCCGCCGCCGAACGCCACCAAGGCTGGGCCACCCGGAAGGCGCGGGCAGTGGTGCTCGATGAGATCAGCCGCGTGCTGCAGGCCGGCTCCCACGGCCACCGCCAGCGCGGGGATCATCAAGTAGTAGTAGTGGGGCCAGAAGTGCACAGGCAGGCAGATGGCGAGGTAATTGGCGACCACGAGCAGGATGAGGCCCCAGGCTTCCTGCCGCTTGCGCAGCAGCGCCGACAGCAGCAGCACTCCCACGCCGCCCAGACCCCCGACCCACAAGGCCATTGCGCTGGCGAAAATAAACGGGTGCCGCGGCGTGTTGAAGAACTGGGCGAAGCGCCCCAGCAACCCGCTTTGACCGGCGCTGTAGCTGAGATTGCAGAGAAAGACGGCATCGAAGAACAAGCCGAATCGCCCCGTGAGTGCGTAGTAGGCGAACGTGCCCGCCCAGATCAAGGCCGGCCCAACGCTGAACGCCAGCAGCGCCGCCGCCGCCTCGCGTATTCGACCGGCGACGCGGGCAGAGGGCGGCAGGATGCCGGACAGGCCCCCTCCCCCAATCGAAGGAGAGGTCAGGGGAAGGGGGGATGCAGCGGCGGTGACACCCTCCCCGGACCCCTCCCGGCGGGGGCGGGGAGGGGTGGCAGCGAACCCGAGGACGTACACGGCCAGGCATGCCCAATGCGCAGCGACGATCGTCTTGAGCGTCGACGCAACGCCAAGCAGGACACCGGCCGCTATGAGGTTCCACGCCCATCGTCCCCGCGGGGCCAACGCGAGCACCCAGGCCGCGAGGATCAGCGTGTTCATGTAGATCTCGCGGTTGCACCCCTCACCGGCCGTGCCGGGGTCGGCACTGGCCAACGCGAACAGCAGGGCCGCGCCGGCTGCCGCTGCCCGAGCGCCGGTGACCCGCCACGTCAACGCGAACACCAGCCCCAACGAACCCAGCGAGAACACCAGCGCCAGGAGGCGGAAGACCCACGGCTCGTCGCCCAGCATCGCAATCGCCCCGGCAAACAACGCGAACACGCCGAAGGGCTGATGGTCCCACACGTCCACGTAAAGGGAACCGCCGCGCAGCAACCGCTCCCCGATGTAGGCGTAGTTACCTTCGTCGGTCTCCAGCGGCACCGCGAACGCATGCAGGCGAAACAGCACCAGCACGACCGCCGCCACGGTCAGGACGACCGCGACGGGCAAGTTGGTTGCGTGCCACGGTCGGGTGGCAGGCCGAGCGGCGTGTTGGGGGTCAAGTGGAGGCATCGCTACCATCCTACGCGTGCGACACGCGAGTCGCCACAACCGGGAGCTCCGGGGGCACGCTGTCCGGGGGTTGGACCGCCGCCCCCGGCGGCGGTATGCTGACCGTCCGAAGGCGAGCGTCCTGGGGCGCATTATGCTTACCTGTTCGCTGCAGTCAGGCTCGAACGGCAACGCCATCTACGTCGAGGCGGGCGGCGTTGCCCTGCTGTTTGACGCCGGCATCAGCGGTCTTCAGGCCCAGAAGCGTCTGGCGGAGCACGACCGGGACATCCGGCGGGTGGACGCCCTGCTCATCTCGCACGACCACAACGACCACGTGCGCTGTGCCGGGGTCTATCAGCGCAAGTTCGGCCTGCCGATCTACATCACGCCCAGGACGCGGGCGGCCCTGTGGTGCAGTCTGGGCAAAGTGCACGACGTGCGTCCCTTCACGTCCGGCGATACGTTGAGCTTCGGAGCGGTGGGCGTGCACACCGTGCCCACGCCGCACGACGCGGCCGACGGCGTGGGGTTCATCATCGAGCACGAAGGCAAGCGGCTGGCCATCCTCACCGACCTGGGCCACCCCTTCGCCGGGCTGCTGCCCTTGCTGAGGTCCGTGGACGCGGCCTACCTCGAATGCAACTACGATCCCGACCTGTTGGACAACGGTCCCTACCCGCCGCAGCTCAAGGCGCGGATTCGCGGGCCGCATGGTCACCTGTCCAACGACGAGGCGGCCGAGTTGCTGCGGCATTGCGGCCGGCACCGCCCACACTGGGTGGCGGCCGCCCACCTGAGCGAGGAGAACAACCTTCCTGACCTTGCGCTTGATGCCCTGCAGACGGCCACGGGTCGCGACTATCCGGTCTATCTCGCGTCCCGTTACCACGTTTCGGACATGTTGACGGTGTGAGCCCGTGCTGCGGGCAGCGTCACTCCCCACGAGGAGGTGGGACGCAGCGGCCCCGTTGTCCTCAACGTCGCTACGCTGTTGCCTCCCGGGTCGCCCGCGCGGGAGCGACGGTCGTGCAACTGGTCGGCGGGCCGGACCACATCGTGACGCGCGCCGTCGTGGCCGTTGGTTCAGCCGCCAACCTGCCCGTGCGTGCGGCGAGAGCGCCGTACGACGTGATCGTCACCGGCGAGATTCGCCATCACGACGCGCTGACCATCCTGCGTAAGGGCTGCACCGCCATCGCCCTCGGCCACTGGGCGAGCGAGCGGCCGGTTCTCCCGAGCTTGGCCCGCCGGTTGTCGGCCGCATGCCCCGGCCTGGACGCTTTCGTCAGTGCGGCCGACGCCGACCCGTTTCGTCCCGTGTGAGAGGCTGCAACAGAACGCCGCTCCCCCTTCTTGTGAGAGCCGCCAACGAAACCCCTCTCCCCCTGGGAGGTACGTGTTTAGCGTGGGTGCCATGCCCTCACCCGCCGCAGGCGGGGGTGGGCATGTGCTGCGGCATGCAGAGGCATGCTTACCCGCGACCGCGGTCGCGGGTAAGCATGGCACCCACAACGCCAAAGACGCTAAACACATACCCTGGGACAGGGTAGGGTGAGGGCGGCGGCGATTCGACAGCGACTGGGGATTGGCGGGCGGAGATTGCCAACGGAGGGGGCAAGGTGAGAAGGAATGCCGCGACGCTTCAATGGACAGCTCGCCCCCTGTGTCCTCCGTGCCCTCAAGCCTCCGTGGTGAGCCCGTGAGCCATGCGCCCGGAAGACTGATGATCGACGACTGATGACTGAGAACTGACAACTGCCGCCGAAAAGCTGACAGCTTATAGCTGCGAGCTTGCGGCTGTTGGCTCCTACGGACACTCGCCGCAACTGAGGGTGCTCACGGCGGCCGCGCAGGCGGCGGTCCAGGTGGTCTGGCAGCATTCCGGCAGGGCGGCGCAGACGCAGGCCATGATGTCCGGGTGGGTGCAGCCGGGGTCGTAGTGGGCTTCGCAACAGTTGTGATCGTCGATGGTCACCACGGTGCCCGTCGCGTTCTGGAACAGCGCGAAGTCGGCCAGGTCCACGTCGCGGTCGTGGTCCATGTCCAGGAAGCGGCTGCGGCAGAGCCGGTCCGTCTCGACGGGCCCGGTCAGACAGTCCGCCCAGGGTGCGTAGTCGTCCACGTCCACGTCGAGATCGAAGTCCGTGTCGCCATTGCGAATGCGGCGTAACATGCCCACGTCCGTTTCGAAAAGCCCTCTCTCCCAAGCCATCTCGCCGTATTCGTTAATGTCGCCGTCCAGGTTCCAGAAGGGGTCGTCGCTCAGTTGATAGAACATCCCGTCCACGTAGCACCACACCTGCCAGGTTTCACTGTCGTTGTGCCAGCGGAGGAAGAAGATGTCGCCGCGGTTGTTGATCGCCGGGTTGCGCCCCCAGGGGGTGATGATGGTCGAGGTCCCCGCCAGCCATGTCCACAACTCGATCCCGCTGGGCCCCCCCCAGACCACTTGGCCCCGGTTGTTGATGTCGGGAATCTGCGCTTCGTTCTCCTGGTGGTCCGGGAGCTTGGTAATGAGCCCGCTACGGTACAGCAGCGTGTTGGACTCCCAGGGATTCAAGCAGAAATTGTACTTGGTCCAGACCAGCATGTCGGAGTCGTTGATGCTGGGACCTTGGTTCGACAGGCCATTGTTGCTGAGCTGCGCGACGCTCTGTCCGTCGTAGAGGAAGATCTCGGCGCGGGAATCCTCGCACCCGTCGCCCAACCAGCGGCACCACGTAATATGTCCCAGGTTGTTGATACGGGGAGAGTAATCGTTCACCGAGGGCGTGGTGATGTGCGTGCAGACGCCATTGGCATAACGGACGATTCCAAGGGGCGAGTTGACCGTTGTCCGCGCACTCCAGACGATGACCCTGTCGTCATTGATGTCAGGGTAGTAGTTGCGCGGTCCTGCCGCCGGGATGTCGATCGTGCGTCCGTTGTCGTAGCAGCGGATCTCCCACGTGTCATCCGCAAGGTGCTTACTGTACACCACTTCGCCGCAGTTGTTGACGGCTACGTACCAGTCATCGTTGGAGTCATTGGTCACCTGGACGATCTCAAAGCCGGGAGGGATCTGGACTCCGGCGTGCGCTCCGAGCGTAGCGCAGACCACGAGCAATGTGCCCAAACCTACCCGACGTACCCAGCTCCGAGCCCGAGCGGAAGCGAGGGAGAACCTCGGTTGGGCACGGAGTTGCGAACGCCGGTCCGAACCCGAGCGGAAGCGAGCGGTCGAAGCCGCGTGAGCGGACCTGCGCGTACGGCACGGCTCACACGCGCCCGGTCGACTTCGTACGGTGGAGACGCTTGTTGCGGGTCCCATCGTCATTCCTCCGCCAACGACGCCAGGGAGATGTACCAAGCGCCGTCATTGTACCAGGGCCCAGGCCCCCTGGGCAAGGCAACGTAGCCTTCCCTCCGCTCGGGCTCGGACTGTCCAGGGGCGCTTACTCGCAGCTTCCGCCGAAGCTCGCGGACTTCTCGCGGGCCACCCAGACCCGCGAACCCGCGTCGCTGCCCAAGTGGTTGTTCACGCCCTCAACGGTCAGGTCTCCGGTGGTGCAGAAGTTCGCGTCGATCTGGAGCAGACCCTTGCTGATGTCCACGTCCCCCGTCAGGGCTGTGCAGTCCGCCTTGATCGAGATCACAGCGTCAGCATCGTCCGATATGCTCCACGTCGCGCTGCCACTTACCTCTGCGTCCACCTCCAGCAGCCCGCCTTTGCTGAACCACACCCCGCTGCCGGACTTGGGGTTGGTGGAGAGCTTCATCACGTTTTCGGGCTTCTGTACCCCAAAGCGGGCGTTGTTGACCACCTTCCCCTGCACGTCGATGTCGCCGTACACCTCGAATGGGTCGTCCCCGTCGGTCTGGAACGTTGCCTGGGCGAGACCGACAGTGGTGATCAGGCCCGGATTCGGCCCCCAGACACAGGAGTTGGGATACCCCCCGTTCCGCGCGCCATACATGTACGCCTTGTCGCCGCTGATGGTGAGGTTGGCCGCGATCCGAAGCTCGCCCACGCCGCAGTCAGGCGGGTTTCCACCGCCACCGGTATGCCAAAACTGGATGCAGGCACCTTCGAAGTCCGCACTGGTATAAACCGTCAGTCTGCCAGCCTGGCAGATGCGCAGCCCCGATCAGGTCGTCCCGCTGCCTTTGACCACGAGGGTTCCCACGCTCTGATCATCCGTGACGTAGCAGAGCATATTCACAACCTCGGCGTTGACCTCCCCGATGATGGCCGTGTCGTTTTGCCCAGGTATCCCATTGGGCCTCCAGTGCTCCCGGACGTTCCAGTATCCCGTATGCTGCGCATCGCTTCCCCAGAAGTAGTACGTCGTACCGAGCGCCACCTGCGTGGCGCCCAGCATGACCAGAATTCCAACGATCGCACACACGTGTCGTACTTGCATGGGTATTATCCCTTCGTTCGTGATTCCGGATTACACGCTTAACCAAACCCATCCGTGCGGCGCGGAGGCTCTGCGTGGGTGCGTAGCGCGGCCCGCGCCGTTTCCCCGACGGCCTACTGCGTCTTGATGGTGGCGTTCTCGAACACGGTCACGGTGGTGTACGAGGCTCCGCTGGGCGCCGGGCCCGCGATCGTGAGGCTGTCCGCCGTGAGCGTCGCCGTCCCGCCGACCGAGTAGAAGTCCCGGCTGCTGTTGATCGTCAGATCGTCGATCTGCTCCGTGATCAGCCCGACGTACGGGCCCTCCGCGCCGGCGGGGAAGAGCGCGTCGTCGTTGCCTGTACACGGCCAGCCGTGCTGCCCCCCCGGTGGGCCCGACCAGTTGGCGGCGGTATCCCAGTCGTCATCCGCGCCACCCGCGGTCCACGTGAACAAGGCGCCGAGGCACACAGCCCCCGCGCCTGCAAAGATGAGAACTCCTGCGATCCAGTGTCTGAGCTTCATAATGAGGCCTCCTGATCGTGTGATGGGTGGCGGCGATGCGAAGCCCGAGCTCCGCGCCGGACGCCCGTATGACCTATCGCCCCGCGCCCACAAGCGGGGTGGACGCGGCACCCTGACCCCCGACCGACATGTCGCAGGTTCAAGGTACCGCGTCGGGGGGGGGGGGGCGTCAAGCACAAAACCGGGAAAAGCGCTCCGCGCGGGCGAGATCAGTGCGACTTGAACCAGGCGGCACGCAGAGCACAGCGGAAGCGGGCGGGCACCGACACGGAGCCTGGACGGAAGTGAGGGACCGTACGGCGAAGGGCGTGCGAAAGCACCGCGTCTCATCATCCCGATCCGACCGCGAGCGGGAGCGACCGGACACCACCCAACCACGGGGCAACCGCGACAACCAACGACGGGTGCCGCTCGGTCCCATGTAGTTGGGCACGTGACCGCCGAGTGCTCCTCACTTCCGTTCGGGCTGCGAAATGGGTTCCTCGTTTCCAGTCGGGCGCGGTTGCGGGGAGACCGATGACTACCCGTCTTGGCACGCAGGGGAATGTCAGGCATTATGTAGAAGTGTTAGCCTGGGTGTAATCTCGCGTTGGGTTTGGTAAAGCCGGTCGCACGCCGATAATCCCAGGGCATAGCATTAGAGGGACGCTGCACGAGCACTAAGGAGCCGCACATGAGACAGGCGAAGCTGGGAATCGTGGTGGGCGGTGGTCCGGCGCCGGGAATCAACGGCGTGATCGGGGCGGCCGCCATCGAGGCGATCAACAACGGGCTGACGGTGCTGGGGTTCTACGACGGGCTGAGCCACTTGGTCGCCGACGATTTCAACCCCGGGCGCGACACGGTGGACCTGAAGATTCAGGAGATGAGCCGGGTCCACTTCGACGGCGGCTCCATTCTGCGCACGTCGAGAACGAACCTGCTTGATGCGAGCAAGCTGAAGACGTCCACCGTGGCCGAGCCGGACCCGGCGCGGGTGCGCCGCGTGTGCGAGCGTCTGCGCGGGCTGGGCGTGACGCATCTGCTGACGATCGGCGGTGATGACACGTCCCTGAGTGCGCGCTTCATTGCGGAGGGCTCGGAAGGCGGTATTCGCGTCGTGCACGTCCCCAAGACCATCGACAATGACCTGCCGTTGCCGGGTGACGTGCCGACCTTCGGTTTTTCCACGGCGCGGCACATCGGCTCGCAGATCGTGGCGAACCTGATGGAGGACTCGCGGACGACGCGACGCTGGTACGTGGTGGTGGCGATGGGCCGCAACGCGGGGTTCCTGGCGCTGGGGATCGGCAAGACGGCCGGGGCTACGCTGACGCTGATTCCGGAGGAGTTCGACAAGTCCATCACGATCAGGGAAATCGCGGACGTCATCGAGGGTTCGATGCTGAAGCGGCGGGCGATGGGTCGCCCGGACGGGGTGGCCGTGCTGGCGGAGGGGCTTGCCTACAAGCTCGGTGACCGGGCGGAGCTGTCGCGGCTGCTGGGTAAGGAGGTGCCGGTGGACGCGGCCGGGCATCCGCGGCTGTCGGAGGTGCCGCTGGCGGCCATTCTGAAGGACGAGCTGGTGCAGCGGTTCCAGGCCCGCGGCGAGAAGGTGACCATCGTGGGTCATACACTCGGCTACGAGTTGCGTTCGGCGCCGCCGACGCCGTGGGACATGAGCTACACGCGTGATCTGGGGCACGGCGGGGTGCGGCTGCTGCTGGATACGACGTGTGATCTGCCGCCGGGAGTGATGGCCACCATGCAGGCGGGGAACCTGGTGCCGATGGCGTTCGAGGACATGGTGGACCCGGTGACGAACCGCACGAGGATCCGGCAGGTGGACTTGAGCAGCTACTCGTACCGGGTGGCGCGGGCGTACATGATCCGGCTGGAGAAGTGGGACTTCGAGACGCCGACGACGCTGGCGGCGCTGGCGTCCGAGGCACGCATGACGCCTCATCGCTTCCGCGAGCGCTACGAGTACATCGTGCGCGAAGGACACTGGGCAACGCTGTCGGCCGGCGTCAACGGCCGCAGCGGGTTCGGCAGCCCCGCCCAACCGCTCGGGGAAGCCCTGCTGGCCGGGGCCCGGACGTAAGCCGGGCGATCAAACCAGTCAGCGCCTCTGTTCGAGGGCGAAGGCGCGGGTGCCCAGGTCGAGCATGAGTTCGACTTCCTCGTCGGTGATGTCCACGTGCCGGCGGCTCATGACCTTGACGGCCACGTCCAGCAGGCGGGCGGGGTCGCCGCGGTTGACGGCGGCATCGGTTACCCAGCCGAATGACGGCACGAACTTCGGCACCACGCGCGACGTGTTGATGACGGCCGCCATGCCCAGCACCACGCCGGTGGGCAGCGTCGCGTTGATGGCCGTCTTGACGTGGTCACCGATGACGCCGCCGCAGAACAGCAGGCCGGTATCCACCACGGTGCCATGCAGTGACACGCGGACGGACCCATAGGTGTTCTTCAGGTCCGAGTTGCTGGTTCCCGCGCCGAAGTTGACCCAGCTCCCCACGTAGCAGTGTCCCAGGAAGCCGTGGTGCTGCTTGTTGGTGTAGCCGTGGATGACGCAGCCAACGATCTCGCCGCCGAGCTTGCAGACCGGGCCGATGGCGTTGGGCCCGTGCAGCCAGGCGTGCGGGTTGATCTGCGAGCCCGGTCCGATGTAGACGGGGCCTTCGATGACGCTGTAGGGGCCGACGCGGACGTTCTCGCTGAGGTAGACCGGCCCGGCCGACGCATCCAGCACGGCCGTCGGATGCACGCGCGTGTGCAGACCGATGTGCACCCGTTCGGGGTTCTCCACCGTCACCCGCGGATCGAGCGGTTCCTCCACGACGGCGTCGCGCGGCTTCCAGTCGGCTTCCAGGGTGCGCGGCAGGCGGCGGACGATGTCCCAGGGATAGCGTAGCATCTCGCCGGGTGCCACGGTCCGCGGCACACCGGTCAGGGCCAGCTTGCGGCGTTCGGCGCTGAGCAGATCGCCCGGGGCGAGCTGTTCGGAGAGCTTCTGGTCACAGACGATATAGGCCACTTCGGTGCCGGCCATCCCCACGGCCGGGGCCGCCGGGAAGCTGACCGGTCCCTCGCACAGCCACCGACCGTTGATGAGCAGGGCGTCGGGCGCCAGGGCGCGGTTGACGGCCGCCCCGCACCGGTGCCGGGCGACCGGGGCAATCCAGTCCCGCGTCCACACCCCGACCACGGGCAGCGCGAGTTGCTGGGCGGTGCGGTCGAGAATGATGTCCCGCCCCGGGCGCAGCTCAAAGACGGTGCGCCACAAGAGCAGCGGCAGGAAGTTGGCGAACCCCTCATCCTCGAATAGAACGATGCCCTTCATGGGGTCCCAGTATAGCGTGCGGGGTGCCAAATGCACGCCGGGGAAACGCGCCGCACGGACACGCTCGGGGGGCTTCGGAGCCTCCCGGGCCATGCAGGAGTCCGTTCGTGGCTACAGGCCTGCACCGTGCTTCACCGCGGGCAGTGCAGGACCGGAAGGCGGCATGCCGTCCTCGGCCGCCGGCTGCCTGTGACCTGTGACCGCAGTGTGGGCAGGCGACTCACGCCTTCGCGGGAGGCATTCACGGCTTCTTCACGCTCGAGGGCCTGGTGGTTGGGGCCGTCCGCAGGGCGGTGCCGCGTGTCGGCCGCCCCGCGAGTACGTTGGTCGGCAGTTGGGGCGATGTCTCCAACTTGGGGGCGGCACGTCTTCACGTGGCTGGCGGGGGCGGATGGCCCCATGGAAATCGCGTGACAACCCGATTCCGGCCCGTAGAATGGATTGCGCGGTCCCCTGATGCCAACGCAACATCTGGTCTGATGGAGGAGGTCGCCGTCGTGCCGCCGCCCGCGATAACCCCTGCCACGCTTCTGCCTTTCGTAAAGGGCTGCGGATACACCGGTCCGCGCTTGGCGGTCGACTACGCGCTAGGCCGGGCGAAGCTCCCGTTTGTGGGGTTCTACGGCCAGCCGTGGGACGTTCGGTCGGCCTGCCTTGCGGTCGTCTCGGCGGATGGTGACGGAAGGGCCGCGGCGGAGTCCTGCGTCGATCTGGGCGCGCCCACCGCGCTGGTCTGTACCGGCGATGTACTTGAGTGGTGGGCAATCTCGGCGTGCGGGCCCAGGGATCCGAGGACGATCCCCGCAACGCAGATAGACGGCTTCTTCCGCGAGCACAAGGACGATCTCTCTCCGGAGGCTATCTACCGCGCCAAGATGCGCCGCCCAACCCGTCCGGCCCAGCAGATGTGGTTCGTGGACATCGGGCTCATGCCCGCGGTTGAGCGTCGCCTGGGCGAGACGCTGTGCCGCTGGGTGGATGGCGCGATTCAGGGCTTGGCGGACCGGCTGGGCGGACAACTCCGCAGCACGAAGAACTACGCCGACCTGTACAAGACCGTCTTCTGGCTGCTGGCAGCCAAGCTGCTCAACGAGAAGGGTGTGGAGAACTTCCGGCGCATCGACCTGACCAACGTCGATGACGTGTTCCGACGTGTGGGTCGCCACTACGCTGATGTGGAGGGTATTCCTCCGGGCGGCAGAGCCTGGCGCCCGGCGATTGACGAGGCGGCCAGGGGCGTGGCCCATTGGGGGCATCTGGGGAATACATCTGCCGAATCGCTCGCGTACCTCTACGAAACGGCCCTCATTGACGCCCAGCCCAAGGGCAAAGCGGCGAAGAAGACTGGCGGTAGCCGAGACATTCGCAAGCAACTCGGGATTCACAGCACGCCACCGATGCTCGTTGATCATATGCTCGCGCAGCTCTGGCCGCTCGTGGAGCAGCACACCCCCGACGCCCGCCGCGTTTTCGAGCCTGCGTGCGGACACGCGGGTTTTCTGGTTGCCGCGATGCGATGGCTACGCGACTTCTGCGAAATCCAGGACGGCACCGCCAGGCACCGCTACCTGCGCGAGCGACTGCACGGGGTCGAGATTGACCCGTTCGCGTGTGAGCTGGCCAAGCTCCAGCTCACGCTGGCCGACGTACCGCATGGCAACTCATGGCCGATCGAAGAAGCCGACATGTTCATGCCGCGGGTACTCAAGAAGGCCGCATCGATGTGCACACTGCTTCTGGCCAACCCGCCCTTTGAGCCATTCACGCCCGCGCAGCGGAGTAAGTATCGGCAAGCGGGGGGAGGGCCCGCGGTGCAGACGAAAGCCGTGGAAATGCTCACGCGCGCACTTCCCGCACTTCCTCCCGGCGGCGTGTTCGGCGTGGTGATGCCGCAGGGCGTGCTGCACGACAGGGAATCGCAGTCGGTACGCGAGTTCCTGCTCAGGGAATGCGACCTCTCCGAGATCGCGGTCTTCGCGGACAACCTGTTCGAGAAGAGCGACCACGAGGTGGCCGTGCTCATGGGAGTGCGGCGGAAGGGCAAGGTGGCGCCTCCCACACTCAGGTATCGCCGTGTCCGAGAACGTGGAATGCCCGCATTCAAAGAGCAACTAGCGTTCTCGTCCGAGCGGGAAGTTCCACAAGCGCGCTTCGCAGCGAGCGCCGATCCGACTCTTTTGCTGCCAGATCTGCACGAGGTGTGGGACTACCTAGGCAATGTGCCACGCCTGCAGGCCGTGGCGATTATCCAGAAAGGATTCGAGTTTTTAGGAGAAGATGCCCTGGGGGGAAGCGAGGTCGTGTCTAACACGAGGCGTCCAGGTTGGGTCAAGGGCGTGCTTCGTGCGGCGGACGACTACGGAATATGGAAGTTACCCAAGAGCGTCTGGATTGACGCGGCTGGGGGCAACCTCCGCCGTCCGGGGGCTGCGACGGTGCTTGGCACGCCACAGGTGGTGTTGAACTACGCCCCGGTGGCGCGTGACCCGTGGAGACTCAAAGCTGTCATCGATGAAGAGGGCGTGGCGGTGTCCAGCCGCTTTCTGGTGTTCCGCCCCGCGTCTCCTCGGGCGTCGCTGCGCGTACTATGGGCGGTCCTGAACTCTCCGGTCGCAAACGCTTACGCGTACTGCTTCTCTGGCAAACGTGAGACACTCGTCAGGGAATGGCGTGCCTTCCCGTTGCCAGCCGTCACACCGGAGACCACATTGAGGATTGAAGGCGCGGCTGCGGCTTATCTCGCCGCGGTGGAAAGGGCGCAGACCGCGTTCATGCAGCCAGACGTGACGGCGCCGGTGCGACGCGCACTTCTTGCCCTCGACGCTGAGGTGCTCAGGCTTTACGACCTCCCCCCGCGCCTCGAACGCCAGTTGCTCGACCTTTTTGCCGGCGTCGAGCGTAAGGGCGTCGGCTGCGACTTTCGTGGGTACTACCCGCCTGAGCTGACGGCTTTCGTGCCGCTTCACGAACTCATCTCAGAGGACTACGCTCGCTCGACCCTTGGGCGATTTCGAGATTACAAGCCCGAGACGGACGAAGACGTGCTCGCGGCCCTTCGTCGAGCGGCCACCGCGTATGCCGAGGAGTAGACTTTGGACGGGTACCTCCTCGATACGAACACGATCCGGCACTGGTTTGACGGCGATTCCGGGAAGTTCCCCGCTGTAAGGGCCGTCGCCGATAGCCGCGCTGCCGATTCCCCGATGTACGTGTCCGCGATCAGTCTCGGCGAGATCGAGTACGGGCATGCTCTCAACCCCGCGCCTGCGGACACCAGGCGCGCAGCGTTCGTCACCTTCGTACGAGAGAAGCTCCGTCAGATTCTGTCAGTCTCGAAACACACTGCCGAGCCGTACGGTCTCATCCGGGCAGAGCTGGCGGAGAAGTCCCCGCCGCCCGGCGGCTGGAAGAACAAGGTGAGACCCGAGCAGATGTACGACCCCGTCGCAGGCCGGGAGCTGGGCATCGATGAGAACGACCTCTGGCTCGCCGCTCAAGCGGTGGAACGGAACTTGGTTCTCGTTACTTCGGACAAGATGGCGCGCGTCCGTGAAGCGGTTCAGGAGGTCTTCCCGTCATTCCGAAGCGAGAACTGGGCAGCGTCCTCGCGCTAAGGTCAGTGAGGTGGCGGGCCCCCGTTGTCCACATCCGGGGCGCCCTTCAGTGCCGGTTCTTGGGAGTGCTGCTGCCACGGGACCGGCGCGCAGGCCGAGTGCGGGGCCACGCTGAGCAGCGAACCTTGGCCGAGGCTCCTGCGGTTCGGCCCCCATTCAGGGGTACCAACAATGGTATTGGGCTGCCTGCGGCCTTCGGGACCCGGCGCCAGGGCACTTCCTAGGGATGGGGGACGCGGGCGGCGCATAGAAAGGGCCCGCGCGTAGGCGCGCAGGCCCTCGTCGCCAGCGTCCAAAAAGAGCGGCCGCCACAGTGCCGATGGGAGGGGATGACAGAACCCTTGTGTCAAGTGGGTGGCTTTCGTGCAGCTCAGACCGCCAGCCTCAAGAGGGGCCGGTACGTCGTTCGTGCATGTGGTTAAAGCCTCCTCAAGGGTCTTCTTACCGGTTCGGTCAATCGGAACTCCCTGTCGAACACGGCAGCCGCGTCCTCTTGGAACGCATCGCTGACCGTACACCAGCATTATAGCACAAAGTGAGGCGGGAGGGAACCGGCAGGCGCGGTTTCTTGAGGGGCAGACCGCCGGCAACGCCGTATCTGTCGGTGGTTACGGAGGCTATAATCCGCTTTGCGGGCGGCATCGGGTTGCGAGTCGGCGGAGGCTGCGTCGCCCGGGTGGGGGCGAAGCCCGCTCGCCCGCCGGGCGAAATGAAGAGAAGGGAAGCAGGGCGACCCCAGGGCCTGGAAGACCCTGGCAACGTCCGCCCGCCCTCCAGGCGGCAGAGGACGCTTAGCCGAGCTGGGATGTTCCGCGCGGTGGGCGGAGCACAGCGCGCACGCCGCTTGGAAGACAGTGCGTGCTCCGGGTGCAAGATCACGCTTGCTCTTCGCCCGCAGGGCGCACGGTCGTTGCCAGGGACTTCGAGTCCCTGGAGGGGCAGGCCGCGTTCCTGTGGTCTTCTCTCCCCGCTCGGAGAGGCGTCGTGTCGGAAGCTCCTGCAACACCAGCCCCGCTGAACACCTGCGGAGAATGCGCATGAGCGCGTCGGGTGACCGGATTGTTGCGCGTCTGCGGCCGGGCGATGGGTGCGCACGCGGGGCCCTCCTGCCGTATTTCACGGCGGGTTTTCCCGACTCGCGCTCGCTGGCCGAATTGATTCACGTCGCGGATGCCTTGGGTGTGGCCGCCGTGGAAATCGGCTTCCCGTATTCGGACTCGATCGCCGATGGACCGGTGATCCAGGAGTCCTTCTACCGCGCCCTCGAGCACGGCTGCCGTGTCCACGACGCGTTCAGCGTGGCGGCCCAGGTCCGCTCCCGGGTTGCCTGCGCGTTACTCGCTATGGTGTCCTACTCGATCGTGTACCGCTACGGGCGTGACCGGTTCCTGACGGAGGCGGCCGCGGCGGGGTTTGACGGCGTGATCATCCCGGACCTGCCCGTCGAGGAGTGCCACGATGCGGCACAAGCGACCGCGCGGGTGGGACTGTGCCACATCGGGATGGTGGCGCCGACGACCACGCCGGCCCGGCGGGAGGCGATTGCCCGGTCGTCGGCCGGGTTCGTGTACCAGGTGGCGGTGGCCGGCACGACGGGCGAGCGCGTCGGGCTGCCGCCGGAGCTGCCGGGGCAGGTCAGGGAGTTGCGGCGGATCAGTGGTCTGCCCGTGTGTGTGGGGTTCGGCATCGGCTCGGCCCAGCAGGTGCGGGCCGTCTGCGACGTGGCGGATGGGGCGATTGTCGGCAGCGCCCTGGTGCGCCGCGTTGGTGAAGCTGCCGCGACCGGCGTGCGTGGAGGGGCCTTGGCGGAACGCGTGCGGCCGTACCTGGCGGAGTTGATGTCGGGTATCCGTGTCGACACGTGAGGTCGTGCTCACCGGCGCCGGCCTCCGCGCACACCCGGACCCGGGTGGCCAACGCTACGGGTGCCCCAGGTCCTTTGGCGGGTGGCCCAGGTCCATTGGACCTGGGGGTGATGAGGGCTGCGTTCTTCAGTCTGCCGTGCCGGCCCCCTGTGATACGGGAGTCCGTACCGCCTGGTACTCGCCAGATGAGCGCGAGGTTCATGTGTTCCCCACCTCCACAGGAGGTGGGCCACCCGCGGAGGGGGTGGCGGCGCGCCGGTCTTCCCTGTGGCCGTGGGAGGGACTACAATCCCGCGGTGTAGTCGATTCCCCGCGTGGTCCCGACTGGCGTGGCGGGTCGCGCGGGTTGGGAGCGACAGGCGCGGTGCGATCAAGAGTCGCAGTTCGGGCACCGGCACTCGACGGCGCCCGTGGTTTCGTTCCTCTACACGCGACCACTGGAGTGTCAACATATGCCACAAAACGGACCGGCAACGGAGAAGAACGGTTGGCTGGAGGCGAGCGGATTGCCCTACATCATCCGCACCTTCCGCATGGCGATCCACCCCACCCGGCTGCTGAGCGTGCTGGCGGCCTTGCTGCTCACCCTGTTGTGGGGTTGGGTGCTCGATCGAATCTGGGTGCAGGCGGGTAAGGGGGTCGGGGCGGAAGCCCTGGACCGCTACGTCGCGGCCCGCCAGATCGACCAGGAACTCGAGCCGGCGGCGGGTGACCTCGGCATCTTCGAGGTCTGGCGGACGCACGAGCGGCGTTGCCTGCTGGGCTTGCTGGGGTCGTCGGTACCGTTCACGTCCACCTGGGCGGGTGGGTCGCCGGTGGGGACCTACGTGCGTGATTTCACCGGGCCGGCCACGCCGCTGGGCAGCGTCGTGGGCATGCTGTACGGCGTGCTGTGGATGGCGCGCGAGCACTACTTCTACTTCCTGCTGTTTGGCGTGGGCACGCTACTCATCTGGTCGTTCGGCGGTGGGTCGGTCTGTCGCAGCGCGGCTTTGCAGTTCACGCGGGACGAGAGGCTCGGCATGGGGGCGGCCGCGCAATACGTGAGCCAGCGCTGGCTGGGCGGGTTCTTCCTGGCGCCGCTGCTGCCGATCATCTTCGTGCTGGTGATCGGGTTGCTGATGGTGATCGGCGGGATGGTGCTGCGGATTCCGGTGTTTGGCGACATCGTGGCCGGGGGGGCCTTTGTACTGGCGGTGATCGGCGGCTTCGCGGCCGCGCTGCTGCTGCTGGGTCTGCTGGCGGGCGGCAGCCTGCTGTGGCCGACGGTGGCCGCGGAGGGCTCCGACGCCTTCGATGCGTTTTCCCGCAGCCTCAGCTACGTGCTGTCCCGGCCGTGGAAAACGGTGCTGTATGCCTGCATCACGCTGGTCTATGGCAGCCTGTGCTGGCTGTTCGTGCAGTTGCTGACGTTCGTTTCGCTCAAGTTCGCGCACATCGTGGTCGGCTGGGGTACGTCCTTCTTCGGGGCGACGTCCAACAAGATCGAGCGCATCTGGCCGATCAGCGGCGTACACGCCCTGCACACCTGGCCGGATTGGAGCACGCTGAGCTGGTATGAGTACATCTCGGCCTTCCTGATCGGTATTACTGTGCTGATCGTCGTGGCCCTGATGTGGGCGTTCCTGGTCTCCTTTTATCTCAGCGCCAGCACGATCATCTACTTCCTGCTCCGCCGCGACGTGGACCGCATCGACCTGGAGGACGTCTACCTGGAGGAGGAAGTGCCGCAGACGCCGGCGCCGCCGGAGGCAACGTAGAATTCAGAAGGCAGAAAGGAAGAATGCAAAAAGGGCGCCCGGCGGCGAGCAGAGACGATCCGCGACAGCAAGCAGGACCGCGCAAATGGGAACCCGCGGGCGTGCCATGCCCAAGCCGAAGGCGCCGGCATGCTGTTGCAGGCGGTAGCATGGGACACGTCGGAGCGCATGGCGGCGCTGCGCTTGGCCATGCCACCCTGGCTTGACCATCTGTCTTCCTGCCGCATGCGGCTACTCACCCGCCGGGGGACCCGGAGCGACACGCCGTAGCGTCGACGCGTTACGGAACCATGTCATGCAGGTGAGCGGCCTTGTTGGCGGCGTCGCGGATCTTGTCCAGGACCACCTGCGGAGAGTGGATGGACTCCCACCGGTGCGGCTCCTGGTCTTCGCGGCGGGAAATGAGCGTGAGTGTGCCGATGCCGGCGAAACGCTCCGGCGCGGATACGGTCATGTGCGCCTGACGCAGGTCGGTCAGCAGGGTGGCCGTCACCGCCGGCGTTCGCACCCCGTGAATCCGCAGCACCCGGCGGTTGGTCAGCACGTACCACGTCGGAATCCAGCGGACGACCGCTACCGCAAACCGCGCGACCCCGATCATCAGCAGCATTTGCGCGGTGGCCGTCGGTGACAGCCCCAGCATCGGCAGCCGCTTCCACGCGAGCACGCCGGCCAGCAGACACGTCACCAGCAGCCACGGCCCCGCATCAAACAACGTCCGCCACACCGACGGCTTAATCGCCAGCAGCACGATCTCCCCACCGTCGAGCACGCCCAGCGGCAGCGCGGTCTCCGCGGCCGAGTGAACCGCGGCACGCGGCGCCTCCGTGGCGGCCGTCGGTAGACGCAGGTCCATCCACCGGGTCGCCCGGCCGGCTGTTGGTCGCGGTGCGCAGGTTAGACCGGGCATGACTCTGCCACCTTGTAGAGTTCCGGCCGCAGCACGGCGATGTACGGCAGGTTCCGGTAGTAGTCGTTGTAGTCCAGGCCGTAGCCGACCACGAACCGATCCTCGATATCGAACCCGACAAAATCGGCCGGCACGTCCACGGGCGCCCGAGAGACCTTGCGGAGCAGCACGGCCGTCTTGATGCTGCGGGCCCCCGCTCGCTCCATCACGCTGCGCACCAGCCGCAAGGTCCCGCCGGAGTCCAGGATGTCGTCCACCAGCAGAACGTGACGGTCGCGCACATCCGGGAAGCGTCCGGAGACCAGCTTTGCGCCCTGGGAGCGGGTCGCCTCGCCGGGGTAGCTGGAGACGGCCACCATCCCAATTCGCATCTTCATCGGCAGCAGCCGCACCAGGTCCACCAGGAAAAAGACCGACCCCGACAGCACCGGCACGATGACGATCCCGTCCGCTGGTTCAGGGTAGGCGGTGCCAATCTCGCCGGCCAGCTCACGGATGCGGGCTGCGATCTGCGCCTCAGTAATGAGAACCCGGTCGATGTCGCCGTTCATGGACGGGATTATACACGTTTTCCGGGCGGCGTGCCGAAGTAGCGTCGGCCCCCTGTACCCGACCTGGTGCTCCGACACACCTGAAACCTCGGGTTGGTCGGCGGTCAGAGCCGTGGGCGCCAGCCCCCGGACGTGTCCCGCTGCTCGCACGGCGGGCTCTGATTGCGGCGCCCGCTCCCGGCGTCACGGGGGATCCCAACCCGAAGATTCGGGTGCGTCGATGCACGAGCGCACCGCAACGCAACCGCCTCCTGCGTCGCCCGCGGGGGGGGCGACGCTACGGACCCTGCTGGGCATCGCGTCACGCCCGCTTGATCGCTACCGGCTGGGCGGTGACGTGGGCCAACATGCGTTCCAGTGCTACGACGGCCTCCCGGCGGGTCTGCTCGTCCACGCGAACCTGGTTCACCAGGTGCCCGGTCGCTAGCTCGTCCAGGGCCCAGAGCAGGTGCTTGCCGTCGATGCGATACATCGTGGTACAGAGGCACTGAATCCCGGCCAGCGACCGGACGGTCTTGTTGGGGTGCTCCTTGGCCACGCGGTTAACGAGGTGAACCTCGGTGCCGACTGCCCATTTTGACCCTGGGTCGGCCTCGCGGATAGTCTTGATGATGAATTCAGTGCTGCCGGCCAGGTCCGCCTTCTGCACGACCTCCCACGGGCACTCCGGGTGGACAATGATCTGAAAGGCCGGGTCCAGCTTCCGGATTTCGTCGCACTGCCGCGTCGTGAACAGCCCGTGGACGCTGCAATGGCCCTTCCACAGCAGCACGCGGGCCCCGCGGACGCGCTCGGCCGTCAGCCCGCCGGCCACGATCTGCGGGTCCCACACGACCATTCGGTCGAGGGGGATGCCCATCGCATACGCGGTGTTGCGCCCGAGGTGCTGGTCAGGCATGAAGAGCACCTTGTCGCCTTGCGTGAAGGCCCATTCCACGATTGCCCGGGCGTTGCTGCTGGTGCAGCAGGCTCCGCCGTGCCGGCCGCAGAATGCCTTCACCGCGGCCGAGGAGTTGACGTACGTGATGGGCACAGGCTGGACGCCGCCGACGCCGGCTAGGTAGTCCCAGGCGTCCTCGACGTCATCAATGTCGGCCATGTCCGCCATGCTGCAACCCGCGGACAGGTCGGGCAGGATGACCTTTACCTCCGGCCCGGTCAGCATATCAGCCGACTCAGCCATGAAGTGCACGCCGCAGAAGACGATGTGCTCCGCCTGCGTCTGCTGCGCGCCGATCTGGGAGAGCTTCAGGCTGTCGCCGGTGAAGTCGGCGAACCGGATGACCTCATCTTGCTGATAGTGATGGCCAAGGATGACCACCCGCCGCCCGAACTCCCGCTTGCGCGCGCGGATTCGCCGCTCGATCTCCTCCGCGCCCAAGTCGCGGTAGGCAGGCGGCAAGGGGGGCTGGAACAGAATCGGCATAGGTCTACTTCCGCCCCCTCTCCCCCGTGGGGGAGAGGGCAGGGTGAGGGGTTCGGACGACGACTCGGTGCTTCGTCCAGCACCAACGCAAGCTACGTCAGCCCGCGTCTCCTGCCGCAAGCGCCTGGGCGCGACCGGTGCGCAGGTCGCCCCGCTGGTGCTACCCGCAGCGTATTGTAGGGTCGTCCCCAAGCCGGACCAAACGCCCGCCGAGGGCTCCGGCGTCCGCTCCATCTGAGCCCGAGCGGCAGCGAGTTGGCCCGATCCGAGCCCGAGCGGAAGCGAGCGGGCAGCGGGAATAGCGAATGGCGAAGAGCGAACAGCGAATGACGAGGCGCCGCCACCATCCGAGCCCGAGCGGAAGCGAGCGGGCCGCGCAACCTCGCCCTCTGGCACCCACACGCACCGTTGACCTCGCGTCAAGGGGCACCACGGAGTCACGGAGGACACGGAGACGGTCTTACTACCTCCGTGATCTCAGTGCCTCCGTGGTGGGGCATCCATCACGAGGGACCGCGTGCGCCGCGTGCGCCCCGCAGGCCGCCGCGCAGACCGTATCTGTGAAATCTGCGCAATCTGCGGACAACAAGCCGTCGCGGACCCGACCTACTCGGATCCCGTGACGGCCCGGGCTTCACTATTGACACGCGGGCCGGCGAATCGTTACGATATGCAGTATCAATGCACTTTCTAGAGGAGATGGAGGGCTGAACATGGCCGAGTGGAGTTGGTTGAGCATATGTCGCTCGGGGAACCTGGCGGCGGCGGTCGCGGTGCTTACGTTGATGCTGGCAGGTGGATTGCCCATCGCGCGCGGGGAGTGCGCGCCGACGTGGCTGCCGGGCGATGGGCTTGCCGGGACCAACGGGTATGGATATGCCACCACTGCCTGGGATCCCGATGGGCCGGGACCACAGCCCGAGCTGGTCGTCATCGGAGGGCAATTCACAGTCGCCGGCGCCGTTGCCGCAAACAACATCGCTGTGTGGGACGGCAAAGCTTGGCAGCCGCTGGGGTCGGGGATGAACAGCGAAGTGTCTGCCCTGACGGTCTACAACGGCGAGCTGATTGCGGGCGGCCGGTTCACGACCGCCGGCGGCGTGCCGTGCAACTACATCGCCCGGTGGGACGGCAGCGCCTGGCACTCGTTGGGGTCGGGAATGACGGGCGACAGCTACCCGGCCGTGCTTGCGCTGTCGGTCCACAACGGCGAGCTGATCGCGGGGGGCTCCTTCACGACCGCGGGTGGTGTGACATGCAGGTGCATCGCCCGCTGGGATGGGGACGCGTGGCACCCGCTCGCGCTCGGACTGAATGGACCTGTTCACGCCGTGCTGTCCTGGAGTGGTGACCTGTTCGCCGGCGGCGCCTTCACATTCACGGTCGACGGTGTCCGGTTCGCCAATGTGGCACGCTGGGACGGCACAGCCTGGAATGGAATGGGGAACGAACCGGGCGGGGAGCAAGTGGTATGGGCGCTGACTGTCTATGACGGTGAACTCGTTGCAGGCGGGGTGTTATCGACCGGGGCGCAGATTGCTCGCTGGGACGGGAGCGCTTGGCAACCACTGGCTTGGGGGCTCCGGTTCAATGCCTTGACGACTTACGATGGCGACCTCATTGTGGGCGGAGACTTCGCATCCATCGAGGGAGTCCCAGCCGCTTGCATCGCCCGCTGGGATGGGAGTACTTGGCATGCACTCGGAACCGGCTTGGACGACTTCTTCGGCGTGGGTGGGCCGGAGGTGGCCGCGTTGAGTGTTCATACCAGTGGTCTGATAGCAACCGGCTATTTCACCGCCGCAGGAGACGCGGGAGCCAGCGGTGTAGCTCGCTGGGACGGCCTTCTGTGGCACGCCCTGGGGAACGGCATGAGCGGCGAATCTCCTGTGGCTGCTCTGGGAGTGTACAACGGTGAAGTTGTCGCCGCCGGGCGGTTCACAGGTGTTGGGGGTGTCCTGGCCAACGGCATTGCGCGCTGGGATGGCGCCGCCTGGCAAGCGCTCGGGTCGGGGACGAGCGACGGTCTTCAGCACGCGCAAGTCGTGACGGTCTACAACGGCGAACTCATCGCGGGCGGCAACTTCACTACCGCCGGCGGCGTGGAGTGCAACAACATCGCCCGCTGGAACGGCAGCGCCTGGCAGCCGCTGGGATCGGGGATGGATGGTGGTGTGGGGGATGTGTGCGCCCTGACGGTCTACAACGGCGAGCTAATCGCGGGGGGCGACTTCACGAGCGCCGGCGGCGTGGAGTGCAACAACATCGCACGCTGGAATGGCAGCGCGTGGCAGCCGTTGGGGTCGGGGATGGGCGGTTACTGGCCGTACGTGTACGCCCTGACGGTCTACGACGGGGAACTGATTGCGGGGGGCGGGTTCACGACCGCCGGCGGCGTGGAGTGCAACTACATCGCCCGGTGGGACGGCAGCGCCTGGCAGCCGCTGGGGTCGGGCATGAACAGAGAAGTGTCTGCCCTGACCGTCTACAACGGCGACCTCATTGCGGGGGGCTACTTCACGACCGCCGGCGCCGTTGCCGCAAACAACATCGCTGCGTGGGGCGGCAGCGCCTGGCACACGTTGGGGTCGGGGATGGCGGGCGGTAGCTATGCGGGCGTGTGTGCCCTGACGGTCTACAACGGCGAGCTCATTGCGGGGGGCTACTTCACGACCGCTGGCGGCGTGGAGTGCAACGACATCGCCCGGTGGGACGGCAGCGCCTGGCACCCGCTGGGGTCGGGGATGAACAGCGAAGTGTATGCCCTGACGGTCTACAAGGGTGAGTTAATCGCAGGAGGGAATTTCTGGACCGCTGGCGACCACGTCTCGGGCAACTGGGCCCGGTGGGGATGTCCTTGTGACTTGGATGGCGATGCGGACTTGAGCTATGCGGACTTCCTGGCGTTCTCCGATAGCTTCGGCACCTGCTACGGCGACGGGTCGGGGTATTACAACCCGTGGGCGGATCGGGATGGGGACCGCTGCATCACGCTGGCCGACTATGGCCAGTGGCTCGAATGCTACTACGACGCGCGGCCGTGACGCTTGACGGACCTGCTCGCGTTGCATGCAGACTGCATCTCTGAAGTCTGCGCCATCGGCGTAATCTGCGGATAATGGCTGCTTGCAGAGTTTCCCTGCGCCGTGGAGGGCACCACGGAGTCACGACGGCCACGGAGCGGGTCAATCCTGGTTCCCTCCGTGATCTCAATGCCTCCGTGGTGACAATGGACTGTGTGCGGCTCGGCTGCGCGGGGAGCTGGGCACGGCCGGGCAGCGTGCGGGTTCCAGGCGGATGGGGGGATTCGGTGGTACCTGAGTTGCTGCCGGTGTTGCGTATGGGGGAGACGCCCGTGCCGCGCTTACGTCCGCGGGCGGGATGCCGTATGCTACACTTGGGTCCACGGGCGGGGTACCTGTTCAGGGTGGGTGCCATGCCCTCACCCGCCGCAGGCGGGGGTGGGCATGTGCCGCGGCTGCAGAGGTATGCTGACCCGCGACTGGTGTCGCGTACGTGTTTCGCGTCTCCAGCGTGACGGGCGAGCGGGCCTGTGCACGAGGGAGTGTCTCCTCCTCCGCCGCCCTCACCCCTACCCCTCTCCCGGCGGGAGAGGGGTGCAGACGGCGTCGGCTCTCTCCGGCCGGAGAGGGGTGCAGACGGCGTCCGCACGAGCTTGCCGGCGCCGGATCGAGGGCGTGGAGCCCACGCTGAGCACGAACGCTGTCGCGGGAAAGCATGGCACCCTCTCCGGACTGACACGCTGAACACGCACCGGGCGGGACGCCCGTGCCACGGTGGGGTTCACGGGCGAGACGCCCGTGCCACGGTGGGAGCACCGGGCGGGACGCCCGTGCCACGGTGGGAGCACCGGGCGGGACGCCCGTGCCACGATGGGGGCTACAGGCGGGACCGGCACTGAGTTTTCCGATGGATGTCTCTCCGATCGTGAACGAAGGACCGAAGCGACAGAACCACTTCACTTACGTCTTGCGGCATGCGCGGCGCGTGGTCGTGTTCGTGATCGGCAGCTCGATCGTGCTGGTGGGCATCGCGTTGTTGTTCCTACCGGGGCCCGCGTTCGTGGTGATTCCGATCGGGCTGGCCGTCCTGGCCACGGAGTTTGTGTGGGCGAGGCGGCTGCTGCGCCGGGCGCGGCAGAAAGCCGGCGACGTGGCCGGTGCTTTGTCGCGGAAGGTGCGCTCGTAGCGACGCGTCACAGCCTCCTGAGGAACTTCGGGTCCGGGCGAGGAGCCTCGACGACCGGTGCGTTTGGCGGCTCCCTGGTCAGCCGCGGGGGGCCGATGCTACTGCTTCAAGCGGTTCTGAGTGGACCTGCGGGATACCGGGCCGTCGCGGCCGGCGCTGCGGCTGCCCGGTAAACGCCCTCGTGCGTGGGTTTCGCACCCACGGGGGCGGTGCTAAGCTGCGACGGCCTGAGGCGAGGGCGTGGGGCGGAGGTGACGCATGCTCGCGCTGCGCGAGAGCATGGCACCCGGCACGGGAAGCGCTCTCGTGCGCGGGTTTCGCACCTGCGGGGGCGGTGCTAAGCTGCGACGGCCTGAGGCGAGGGCGTGGGGCGGAGGTGACGCATGCTCACGCTGCGCGAGAGCATGGCACCCGGCACCCGAGCGCCGCCGACCCGAGCGTATGGCACATGGCGCGGGAGCGAGACGGGTGGAGCGGGAGCCCGACGCCCGGCACACTGGATTGGCAAGGGAACATCACGATGGCAAGACGCGGGACATTCACACGACGGGGGTTCCTGAAGGGGGCGGCCGCGGCCGTGGCGGCACCGTACATCGTGCCGGCCTCCGCCTTGGGACGCATGGGGTGGAAGCCGGCCGGCGAGCGCATCACCGTCGGCTTCATCGGCATCGGCAACATGGGCGGCGGGCACCTGGAGGGCTTTCTTGGCGACAGCGACCTTCAGGTAGTGGCCGTCTGCGACGTGGATGCCGTCAAGCGTGCCCACGCCCGCGAACGTGTCGAGAAACACTACGCGGCCGAGCGCGAGGCCGGCACATTCAAAGGCTGCACCGAGTATCACTGCTTTGAGGACCTGCTCGCCCGCGAGGACATTGACGCCGTGCTGATCGCCGTGCCCGATCACTGGCACGCCCTCGTTGCGGTGGCCGCGTGCCGGGCGGGCAAGGACGTGTACTGCGAGAAGCCTCTGTCGCTGACGGTGCGTGACGCCGACGCGATGGTGGCCGCGGCGCGACGTTATGACCGGGTGTTTCAGACCGGCAGCCAGCAGCGCAGCTCGTCCGAGTTCCGCAAGGCGTGCGAGTTGGTGCGCAGCGGGCGGATTGGCAAGCTGCTCACCATCCACGTCGGCATCGGCGGGCCGTCCCAGGAGAAGTACCTGCCGGAAGAGCCGGTGCGCGAGGGGCTCGACTGGGACCGCTGGCTGGGCCCGGCGCCGTGGCAGCCGTACAACGCCGAACGCTGCAGCGGCAACTACAGCAGCGGCTGGCGGCTCATCCGCGACTACTCCGGCGGCATGATGACCGACTGGGGCGCCCACCACTTCGACATCGCCCAGTGGGGCATGGGGATGGATGGACACGGGCCCGTCGAGATCATCCCGCCGGACGGCAAGGACTACCCGACGCTGACCTACAAGTATGAAAGCGGCGTCATTATGTATCACGGCGGGGCGAACGGCATCCTGTTCACCGGCACCGACGGCAAGATCGAAGTCAATCGCGGCTACTTCAAGAGCTGGCCGGACGCGATCGGTGAGGAGCCGCTGGGCCCCAATGACGTGCACCTGTACGAAAGCCCGGGCCATCGGACGGACTGGGTCAACTGCATACGCAGCCGCCGACGTCCGATCTGCGACGTGGCCATCGGGGCCAGCTCGGTCACGGTATGTCATCTGGGCAACATCGCGCAATGGGTCGGCCGGCCGTTGCGCTGGGACCCGGTGAAGCGGGAGATCATTGGCGACGTGGAAGCGAGCCGGTGGCTCGATCGACCGAAGCGGGCGCCGTGGCGACTGTAGCGACAGCGGGTGGTACCCCCCCTCCCTCTCAGGGAGGGGGCTGGGGGGAGGGTGGAGACCTGCGGAGTCCTCTCCGTCCCCCTGCGGCAACCACACCGGCGGAGACCGAACGCTCCGGTGAGACCCGCGCAATCCTCCCCCTCACCCTGCCCTCTCCCCTGAGAGGAGAGGGGTACGGACGGGGGCGCAGCACGTGGAGACACGGGTATGAACAGATGCAGGAAAGCGGCAGGCGCGGCCGGGCTCGCGCTGGTGGTGGTGATCGGCGGCGGGTGCGCTGGTCCGCAACAGGGATCGGCCTTCTCGGTCGGCCCGCGGGCTGCGCCGCCGCTGGAGCAGACCTACGCCGACGTGATCGACGTGCTGCTGCCCGGCATGGGGCACGAGGAGATCGTCAAGCGGCAGGATGCCCAACTGGCCTTTGAGAAGATCTGCCTGCGGGCGGGGGCACCCGGTGAGGAAGCCCGCCGCCGGGCCGTGTGCCAGGCAATGGCGGCGAAGCTCCGGCCGGAGACGCCGCTGCCGGCGCGCGTGTGGCTGTTGCGGAAGCTGGAGCCGCTGGGCCGCGAAGAAGTGGTCCCGACGCTGGCGACGGTGCTGGGCGATGGCGATGAGCAGATTCGGGAACTGGCCCGCAGGGCGTTGCAGAACAACCCGGCACCGGCGGCCGCGAAGCCGCTGCGCGACGAACTGGCCGCCACCACGAACGACGAATGGCGCGTCGCGTTGATCAACGCGCTTGCCTTCCGCAAGGACGCCGCGAGTGTGGAATTGCTGGCGGACCTGGCGCGCAGCGAGAACGTGGCCGTGGCGGCCGCGGCCATTGCCGCCCTGGGCGACATCGCCGGCGCGGACGCGCTGGCGATCATCCGTGACCTGCGTCGCACGGCCCCGCCGGCGCTGCGCGACCGCGTCACGGAGGCGTATGTGCGGTGCGCGGAGTCGTTGCAGGCCCGTGGCAAGACGGGAGCGGCGGCCGCGATTTATGAGGAATTGTGCGCGTCGGCGGAACCCAGGCATGTGCAGTTTGGCGCGCTCAACGGCTTGGCTGAAACACGGCAGTACGACGCCTTGCCGCTGCTCATCCGGTACATCTGTGGCGATGATGAGGAGTTCCGTCTGCACGCGGTACAGCTTACGGCCGGCGTGCGCGACAAGCGCGCGACGGAGCGTCTGACGACGGCCATGGAGAGTGCGCCGGCCGCGGGTCAGGTCGGCCTGCTGACGGTGCTGAGCCTGCGGGGCGACCCGGCGGCGCTGCCCACCGTCGTGCGGGCGGTGCACAGTCACGACCCGCGGGTGCGCGTGGCTGCGGTGTCGGCAATCGGGGTGCTTGGCGACAGCGGTTCGGTCGCGCTGCTGGCGGAGGTGGCAGGCACAGGGGGCAAGAGCGAGGCAGAGGCGGCGCGGGCCGCCCTGGTCGCCCTGGGTGGCGGGGACGTGAACCGGACGATGCTGGACTTGCAGGCCCGGACCACGGTGCCGCAAGTGCGCACGGCTTTGCTGAATGCCCTCAGCGACAGGTGCGTGCAGGAGGCGGTGCCGGCGTTCCTGCAAGCGGCCACCGCGGCGGACGAAGGGGTACGCGTGGCGGCGCTCAAGGCGTTGCGCGTGCTCGGCACGCCTCAACAGGTGCCGCAACTTCTGGAACTGCTCGCCGCCGCGCAGGATGAGACGACCCGCAAGGCCGTGGAGGACGCGGTGGCCACGATCGTCAGCCGCGATCCAAACAAGGAAAAGCGCACGGAGCCGCTGGTCACAACGCTCTGGCGGCAGAAGGACCCAGGTGCGCAGGCATCCCTGATTCGCGTTCTGGGGCGGTTGCAGGGCAAGGGGGCGCTGCTGGTGGTGCGAGCATCATGCGCGAGCCCTCACGAAGCGGTGCGCGACGCGGCGGTCCGGGCGTTGGCCGGGTGGAGCGAGCCTGTCGTGCTGATGGACCTGCTCGACCTGGCGGGTCGCAGCGAGAATGAGACGCACCGCGTACTGGCGCTGCGCGGGTTCGTGCGCTTGGTGCGGTTGCCGAGTGAGCGTGCCGCGCCGGCCACGCTCGACCTGCTCAAGCAGGCGATGCCCTATGCCGCGCGGGTGGAGGACAAGAAGCTGGTGCTGTCGGCCCTGAAGGATGTCGCTTGTATCGAGGCCCTGGACTATGCCTTGTCGTTCCTGGGCGATGCTGACTTGCAGGCGGAAGCCGTCGCGGCCGGGGTGGACATCGCCAAGGCCGTCTGCGGTGTTCATCCGGCGGAGGCAGTGGCGGGCCTGGAGCGCATGCAGTCGATCGCCGCGGCAGGCTCACCCCTGCGGGCCGCGGTGGAGGAAGCACTGGCCGCGGTCCGAACCTACTGTGTAAACTGGGTCTACGCGGGCCCGTACCGCAAAGAGGGCAAGAAGGGCGACGAACTGGCCGACCTTGCCTTCCCGCCGGAGAATCCGCAAGCCTCTGATGTCGCGTGGCAACCGCTGCCCGTCAGCGATCCGGAGCAGCCCTGGGCGTTTGACCTGGCCAAGGCGGGCGTGGACAGCAACTGTTGCCTGTATGCCCGGACGCGGGTGTGGTCCGAGCAGGCACAGCCGGCGAAGCTGCTGATCGGCAGCGACGACGGCGTGCTGGTGTGGCTCAACGGCAAGCAGGTGCACCGGGCGGACACGGCACGGCCGCTGAGCTGCGGGGAGGACCGTGTGTCAGTGACCCTTGAGTCGGGCTGGAACACGCTGTTGCTGAAGGTGGTGCAGGGCGGTGGGGCGAGCGGCCTGTGCGCCGGGGTGCAGGCCGAGGACGGCAGCGTGCTGCCGGGGCTGAAGTTCAGTCCCGAATGAGGTTGCACCCCTCTGTGTCGCGGCGCGCGGTCTCAGAGCCGCGCGGCAAACCGCCCGGCCGAGTAGCGCGGGGAGATGACTGCGGGGATCGCGGGGAGCGTGTCAGGTCCATCGGACGCACCTGTCGCGCGTCCGTGATGCCTGTGGCGCCAGGGCGCAGACCGGCTCTTCACCCCGAACGCAGTCACGTCTGCTATCGGCAGCCGCGCCGCCTTGGTTTGCCTGGGCGCAGGGGGCAGACCTGCGAACAGACGGCGCAGGGCCTCACGGTCCCACGCGCCGGCCGGCGATGAAGACGTGCTCGATCTGGTGTGGGGCAAGGCTGTAGAGCAGCGCGGAGACCTGCTGTTCGGCCGGCAGGTCGGCAAGCCACGGCTCGGGGCGGACGACGAGCAGATCGGCATCCAACCCCACGGCGATCGAGCCGATGCGCTCGCCCAGGCCCAGGGCCTCGGCCGCTCCGCGGGTCAGCAGCCACCACGCCTCGGCCGGCGTCGGCACTTTCTGCGAACCGCGCGGCAGGGCGTGCACCTTCAGCGCCTTGGCCGTCTGCAAACACTCGACGGCCACCCGCGGCATGAACGCCTCGTGCCCGCCGCCGACGCTGCTGCCCAGCGCCAGCCGCACGCCGGCCGCCCGGTGCCCGACGTAGTCCATCAGCCCGCTCTCCAGGAACAGGTTGGCCGTCGGACAATGCACGACCACGGTCTGCGCGTCGGCCACCTGCCGGCGCTGCTGCTGATTGAGGAACACCCCGTGGCCCAGCAGCGTGCGCGGCGTCAGCAGGCCCATGTCGGCGATGACGTCCACGTCATCCATCTGGTCGGGATAGGTCTCGCGGACGGCCGCCACCGCCGCCGGCGACTCCGCGACGTGTGTCTGGACGTAGCACTTCAGCATGCCCGCCAGCGCCGCGGCCCCGCGCAGCAGCCTCTCCGAACAACAGGCGGGTGTCCGCGGACTGAAGGCGTAGTGCAGCCGGCCGCCCTCCGCGCCGTGCCATTCGGCGGCGAGCCCGCGCGATTCGTCCAGGGCCTTGTCCGCGGAGGCATCGCGCAGCTCCGCCGGCACCTTTGCATCGGCCAAGCTCTTGCCGTAGATGGCGCGCAGGCCCCGCTGGGCGAACACCTCGAAGACGCGCTGCGTGGCCGCGGCATACGGGCTGCCGAACGCGGCCACGGTTGTCGTGCCGCGCGCGATGACGCCGCTGACGAACTCCTCGGCCAAGCGGGCCGCGAAATCGGCATCCCGCAGGCGCGCCTCGGCCGGGTACACGACACGCTCATGCCAGTCGAAGAGCGTCAACCCGTCGATGCCGCGTCGGTCCCACTGCGGCAGATGCAGGTGGGCGTCGATGAACCCGGGGATGATCCAGCAGTGGTCGTCGCCGACCACGTCCCGGGCGCGGGTCCTGCCGGACTCTACCTCAGCGATTCGGCCTTCCTTGTCGATTCGCACGATGCCGCGCGGCACGACGGCGCATTCCACGGCCGAGCGCGGTTCCAGGAGTGTCCCGGTGAGGGTATGCATCATGACGATCCATCCGGCGTGAGGCTCGGCGAGCGCCCGGCCGCCCGATCTGCCTGCGCGTGCATCGAACTACAGGGTAACCGGGTGGCATGGTTTCCCGCGACCGCGGGGAAGCATGTTCCGCAGTGGCGCGCTCCTGCTCACCGTCGTCAGTGCCCCAGGTCCCAAGGTTCTGGGCCACCCGCCAGTCTGGGCCACCCGCCACGCAGGGGCACTTTAGCTGCCGATGGGGCGCTGGGCAAGTCGCTTGACGCACGCCCGCCGGGCGGCTAAATAGTCCCACGCAAAGGGAAACCGGGAGGGTGGCATGCCCCAGCCGACGGCGCTGGCATGCCGGTGCAGAGGGGAGCTTCAAGAAGGCAGGGCGGCGCTGCGCTTGGCCATGCCACCCCACGCCGTTGGCCGGCTTCCCGGTTCATTGCGCGACTCGTCCCCGAAGGGGAATGCTGGTTCGGCGTAGGCCACCCTGTGGAGAGGAGACCTTGGGTTACGATTGCGTCGTTTGCATCAAGCAGGTGCCGGACACCGCGCGGATCACCGGCGAGGCCATGAAGGAGGACGGCACGGTCAACCGGGCCGCCCTGCCGGCCATCTTCAATCCGGAGGATCTCAACGCCCTCGAGGCGGCCCTGCACGTGCGGGACCGCCACGGTGGGACGGTGACGGCCATGACGATGGGCCCGCTCAATGCCTGCGAGGTCCTGCGTGACTGCCTGTTCCGCGGCGCCGACCGTACCATCATCATCAACGACCGCCGGGCGGCCGCCAGCGACACGCTGGCCACCAGCTACATTCTGAGTCGGGCGATCCGGACCCTGCCGCGGTACGACCTCGTTTTCTGCGGGCGACAGGCGATCGACGGTGACACGGCCCAGGTGGGCCCACAGCTTGCGGAGAAGCTGGGCATCGCCCAAGTGACGTACTTCGAGCGCTTTGTGGAGTTGGACGGGCGGACCGCCCGCGTGCGTCGCAACGTGGGCAATGGTTGGGAGGTGGTGGAGGCACGCCTGCCGTTGCTGCTGACCGTGCTGGGGTCGGCTAACACCCCACGACCACCGTCCGCCCGTCGGGTGATGCGGTACAAACGCGCCCGCACGGAGCCCGAAGTCGGCAAGGAAGTAGCCGAGGCCATGCCCAAAGCTTCTGAGCAGAAGCGCGAGGAGGAGTGGGCCCGCCGGTTGGAAGCCTTGAAGATGAACGGTCTGGTCATGGACCAGTGGGACCTGGATCACGTGGAGGCGGACCTGCAATGGTGCGGCTGGGCCGGCTCGCCCACAAAGGTGCATCGCGTGCAATCCATCGTGCTGACCAAGGAGGGGTACACTGAGATTCCGCCCACGGAAGAGGGTGTTCACCAACTGATCCACGAGCTGATCGTCGACCGCACCCTGGGCTGATTCGTGACGGAAAGCTGAGGGCTTCTGGCTAACAGCTGACAGCTTACAGCTCGCAGCTTGTGGCCGAAGACTGATTACTGAGAACTGACAACTGACGACTCCCTATGATCGAACCCAACCGCAAAGGTGAAGTCTGGGTCTTTGCCGAGCAAGAAGACCAGACCCTCAACGAAGTGTCGCTCGAGCTGTGCGGCAAGGCCCGGGCGCTGGCGGACCAGCTTGGCGTGAAGATGGCGGCCGTGCTGCCCGGGTGTAACGTGCGGGAGCTGTCTTATCGGCTCATCGCGCACGGCGCGGATTACGTGTACTACCTGCATGATCCGCAACTGGAGAGCTACCGCACGCTGCCCTATGCCCGCGTCCTGTGCCGCCTCATCAGCAAGCACAAGCCGCAGATCGTCATCTACGGCGCCACGGCCATCGGGCGTGATCTCGCACCCCGGGTCGCCTCGCAGATGCGGGCGGGCCTGACGGCCGACTGCACGGACCTCCAGATCGGTGATTTCGACGACACCCGCAGCAAGACCCTGCACAAGAACCTGCTGCTTCAGATTCGCCCGGCGTTCGGCGGCAACATCATCGCCACCATCGTCAACCCGGACCGCTGGCCGCAGATGGCCACCGTGCGCGAGGGCGTGATGGCCATGAAGCCGGGCGACCCGCGGCGCAGCGGCGAGATCATTGAGGAGAAGGTCGAGTTCGACGACTTCGACCTGGCCGTCCGGTTGATCGAGCGCCATCGGGAGCCGCGCCAGGTCAATCTCAAGGGCGCGCGCACGATCGTCGCCGGCGGCGGCGGCGTGGGCAGCAAGGAGAACTTCCGGCTCATCCACGAGTTGGCGGGCGTGATCGGCGGGGCGGTCGGCGCCTCGCGGGCGGCCGTGGACAGCGGCTACATCGGCAAGGAGCATCAGGTCGGCCAGACCGGCACCACCGTGCGCCCGGCCCTCTACATCGCCTGCGGCATCAGCGGGGCCGTCCAGCATCGGGCCGGCATGGAGGAGTCCGCCAAGATCATCGCCATCAACACCGACCGCGAGGCACCGATCTTCGCGGTCGCCCATTACGGTATCGTCGGGGACCTGAACAAGGTGATCCCCATAATGATCAAGGCCATCCGGGCGCGGGCGTAGGTTCGGCAGCCTGCAGAAGGAGTAGCGTCGGCCTCACGCGGCCGACGCAGAGGATTCAAGACGCGGCGTTCGTCGAGGCGCCCACGGCGAGCCAGGAGTTTCTCAGCAGACCTCCGGTCCGCAATCGTCGGAAGGTCTCCGAAGTGCTGGAGCCGCCCATGAAGCTGAGCCACTGGCAACAACAACAGCAACCCCGCATCGAGCGGGAGTTGACGCGCGTCACGGAGGCGCTGCGTCGCCTCGGCGCCCAGCGGGTCGTTGTCTTCGGCTCGCACGCCCGGGGCGATTTCCATGAAGGTAGCGACGTGGACCTGCTGGTCGTTCTCGACACGGACCAGCGCTTCGTCGAGCGCATTGAGCGGGTGCTCGAAGTGCTGGACAGCGAGATGTCGATCCAGCCGCTGGTGTACACGCCGGAAGAGCTCCAGCGACTCCGCGCCGATGGCAATGCGCTGATGGAGATGATCGACCGTGAGGGACGGGTTCTGTATGACTCCGCCAACTGACAACAACCTGACTGAAGCCCGTCGCTGGCTGCGGCAGGCGGAGGAGCACCTGGCCGTGGCGCGCTGGAACGGCGAGGGAAAGTACTGGGCAGCCGGGTGTTTTCAGGCCCAGCAGGCGGCGGAGTTGGCGCTCAAGGCGGTTCTGATTCGCGCCGGGGAACGCGTCATCCTGATGCACGGCGTGGTTGCCCTGCTCAAGCACGTGGCCGCCGCGCACAGCACGTTCGGTACCTTGGGTGGTGCGGCTCGGCGCCTGGATCGCTACTACATCGGGACGCGGTATCCCAACGGCCTGGCCAGCGGCACTGCCGCCGAGAACTTCGATGAGGAGGACTTCCAGACCGCCGTGGCGGCCGCCACCGAAGTGCTCAGCGCCGCGCGGCAGGTGGTCGAGCAGGCATAAGAGCGCCCAACAGAACCCCTCTCCGCCTCGGGGGAGAGGGTAGGGTGAGGCGGGAATACCGGTGGGGTCCGACCCTCCCCGCACCCCTCCCTGGAAGGGAGGGGGGTATGTTAGGCGCTCTAAACCGGAGCTACTCCGTGGGCAATTTCTTTCTGGACAACGAGGATTTGCAGTTCCTGTTTGGGCACCTGGACCTGGCGGCCGTGGCCGCGGTGCAGGAGGACAACTTCACCACGACCGACGGGCCGGGGGTGGAGTATGCACCGCGTGACGCCGCCGACGCCATCGACAATTACCGACGCATCCTCACCGTCGTCGGCGACGTGGCCGCCAACCACATCGCTCCGCGTGCCGAGCAGGTTGACCGGGAAGGCAACACGCTCAATCCCGACGGTACGGTCACGCTCGGCCCGGCCGTCCAGCAGAACCTGCGGGTCCTCGCCCAGGCGGACCTGATGGGCTTCACGCTGCCGCGCCAGTACGGCGGACTGAACTGCCCCAACGTCATCTACGGCATGGCCATCGAGATGATCAGCCGGGCGGACTGCTCGCTGATGAACCTGTTCGGATTGCAGGGCATCGCCGAGACCATCAACGCCTTCGCCGGCCAGGACATCAAGGACCGCTATCTGCCGCGCTTCGCCAACGGCGAAGTGACCGGAGCGATGGTGCTCACCGAGCCCGACGCCGGCAGCGACTTGCAGGCGGTCGCCCTCCGCGCCTGGCAGGACCCGGACGGGCAGTGGCGGCTCACCGGCGTCAAGCGCTTCATCACCAACGGCTGCGGTGACATCCTGCTGACGCTCGCCCGCAGCGAACCGGAGATCAAGGACGGCCGCGGGCTGAGCCTCTTCCTGGCCGAACGCGGGCCGCGCATCAAGGTGCGTCACCTGGAGAAGAAGCTTGGCATCCACGGCTCCCCAACGTGCGAGCTGGTCTACGACGACGCGCCGGCCCTGCTGATTGGCGAGCGCCAGCTTGGCCTGATTCGCTACGTGATGAGCCTGATGAACGGCGCCCGGGTCGGCGTTGCCGCCCAGGCGCTCGGGGTGGCCGAGGCCGCCTACCGCATCGCCCGCCAGTACGCCCACACCCGCAAGCAGTTCGGCGTCGCCATCGAGCGCCTGCCCGCGGTCGCCGACCTGGTCACGCGGATGAAGCTCGATATCGAGGCCGCCCGCGCCCTGCTGCTCGAGACCGCCCGCGTCTGCGACCTCGAGAACAACAACCTCCGGGTGCTGGAGTTCAGCCCGCCCAGCGACGCTGCCGAGGTGAAGCGACGCAAGAACGACGCTCGCACCTACAAGCGCCTCAACGGCATGCTCACCCCGATGAGCAAGTATTACGCCTCCGAGATGTCCATCCGCGTCACCAATGACGCGGTCCAGGTTCTCGGCGGCTCCGGCTATATGACCGATTACCCCGTCGAGCGCTACCTGCGCGACGCCCGCATCACCGCTATTTACGAGGGCACCAGCCAGCTTCAGATCGTGGCGGCCGTCCGCGGCGTCTGCTCCGGCGCGTTCGAGTCCTGGGTGACCGAGGCCGAGCAGCACGACTACCTCGACAAAGCGCTGCACGAGCTGAGCCGCAAGCTGGTAGCCGCCCGGGAGGAAGTTCTCAAGACCGTTGCGTTCGTGAAGGAGCGCGGCGCGGAGTACATGGACCTCCACGGCCGGTCGCTGGTGGACGCGGCCATCACGGTGATGGTCGGCCACCTGTTCCTGCGGCAGGCCGAGGGCAACGAACGCAAACAAGTCGTCGCCAAGCGCTTCCTTGAATTGCACCTGCCTACGCTGCATCGTGACCTTCAGTACGCGTGCAGCGGTAACCGCACCGCCGTCGAGGCCTATGCAACCCTCGCCGGTCCGCCTCCAGGTAACCTCTGAGCGCTGTGGTGACTCAGCAAGGCATTGCGACCGGTGGAGAGCACCAGGTGCCGGCAGGCCTCGTGCGCGTCTCCGTGTGCAGTTCGTGAGCACGTAAGCGTCGACGAACTGCACACGGAGATCACGCCGCCACGAGGCAGTCGCGAGGAAGCAAGGACTGAATCACTAACTAGCGGCGCCGACGCCGCAGCACGGCCAGCAGGCCGGCCGCGCCAAGCAGCGCCAGGCTGCCCGGTTCGGGCACGACGCGCAGGACCGCTGCGTCCACATACCCCGGATGGACCGCACCGTCGGTCCCCATGAGCGACGCGTTGCCATACGCCACCTGCGTCACCAGCCAGCGCGTGCCAACGGGAATGGGAGCGAGCACTGACGAGGTCTCCCAGGTGGCGGGGGAGGCGTCGAGCGTGAACCCGCCCGAAGCCGGCACGCCGATCTGGGAACCGAAGTTGGCGGCGCTGAAGAACAGCATGGTAACGCCACCGGAGGCCGCCGGGACGTGCATGTCTACGTTGAACAGGGCGTTAGCGCTTACCAGAGCGCTGCCGGCGTCGATGATGCCCGCGTACGCGGTCACGTCGGTGACCTGGAAGCCCTGCGTGGCGACGAGCCCGTCGTCGTCCATCCGCAACATCTTGACGCCTTCCGGCGGCGTGACGCCGTTCTCGGCACCGGTGATGGTCGCCACCTCAACCCCCCACACACCCTGGTACGTCGTGAAGTCGCCCAGCACGGTCGCGTAGTTGTCGAGCGGGTTGACCTCAAAGCCGGGATCAACCAGCAGGTTCGCCCACGCGGACGGTCCGGCAACGGCAAGCGCGGTTGCCACAAGCACAGCAGTCACGATTCGATTCGTACGGCCCGACATGTCATTGCTCCTTCAGTTCCAAACTAAGACAAAGAGCGCGCGACACCGCGCGCTCGGTTCGCTGTCAGGCACATCGGGCCGCCGCAGGCACAGTACGCCCTCGACGTTCAGCGTGGGTCGCGTAGGGACGCACCGGTGGCGTTGACGCTGCCCACCCTGCCGCAGCCGCGGCCCCGTCAGACGCCGGGTAGCTGCCGCACCGCTGCGGTACGACGGATGGGGCTGCGACCGTCCGGCCGCAGCCCCGGGAGGCAGCATCCGGCTTGTTTGACCGGCAGCCCGACGAGTTCGTCCCGATCGTTGATTGAAGATCGCGCCCCGAACTGCCTCGACTGTAGGCATGATGGTGAGCAAATCAACTTCACGACCGCAAAATCGTTAAATATTCCCGTTGGCTGCGGGAACGGCAGGCGTTCGGAAATGGTGCGCACCCGCGGCGCATCGAAGCCACCTCAACCTGACGCTTGCGTGCCGGCTTGCTGTAAGCCCTTGGAAATGAACTGGATACGCAACACGGGCCGCTGTCACCCGCTCTATAACGCGAGGAAGTTTGCGAGCATGCGCGAGCCCTCGTTGGTGAGGAAGCTCTCCGGGTGGAACTGCACCCCTTCCAGCGGCAGGGTGCGGTGCCGCATGCCCATCAGTTCCTTGCGGTCGGTCCAGGCGCTCACTTCGAAGTCAGCGGGGAACGTGGCGCGGTCCACGATGAGCGAGTGATAGCGCGTGGCGGTGAACGGGTTGGGCAAGCCGTGAAAGATGCCCTTGTCGTCGTGGTGAATCAGGCTGGTTTTGCCATGCATGAGGCGGGGCGCCCGGATGACCTTCCCACCGTACGCCTGGGCCATGCACTGGTGCCCCAGGCAGACACCCAGCACCGGAATCCTGCCGGCCGCATACCGGATGAGGTCCATGCTGATGCCGCCGTCGTCCGGGGTACCCGGGCCCGGTGAGATGATGATGTGGCGGGGCTGCCAGGAGGCAATCTCGTCGACGGTGGCGGCGTCGTTGCGGACCACCTTCATCTCGCGGTCCAGACGCAAGGCGCCGATCACCTGCACGAGGTTGTAGGTGAACGAGTCGTAGTTGTCGATGATGAGGATCACGCCCCGATCTCCACGGCCGCGCCGTTTGCGGTGGCGTCGCCGATGTAGGGCGGGCTCCGCCCGCCGGTGTATCATCCCCTGAGACTCCTCCGACGCGGACCAGAGCGGGTTCCACCTGCCCTACGCTCGTCCTCGGTATGGCGTTGCCCCCGCCACGTGCGACACGTGTAACACGGGCCGGGGTCCGACGCAACGAGGGGTCGTGCGGCCGCGGCGGCGTGGGACGTCACGCAGAATACGGTTCAATGCCTGACACCCGGCGGACAGGCCCGTACGAGCTCCAGGATGACCCGGTCCGCCAGCAGCCGGCCGGCGCGGGTAAGAGCGACGTGGGTCGTCCCCACGGTAAGCAGGCCGAGCGTGGTGAGGCGACCAAGCGGCTCCTGGAGCAGCTGGAGCGGGTCCATACCGGTGCGCTGGCGGAACACCTCGACGGCCAGACCTTCCGTGAGGCGAAGCTGCATCAGCAGCAACTCGTGCATCAGCATCTCGTCGTCGAGGAGCTCGACCTCCTCCTCGGCCAGGCGGCCGGCTTCGAGACTGGTCAGGTACTCGTCGACGTCTTCGACGTTGCGGTAGCGTCGGCGTCCGACGCACCCCGCGGCCGACGGGCCCACGCCGAGATACGGCTCATTGTGCCAGTACAGCAGGTTGTGGCGGCACTGGGAGCCCGGCCGGGCGAAGTTGCTGATCTCATACTGGTCGAAGCCGTGGGCGGGCAGGAAGTCCATCGCCTGCTCGTACATGTCGGCTTCGAGGGACTCCGGGCAGCGCGTCACCTCGCCCCGCGCGAGCCGCTCGGTCAGGGGCGTGCCCGGCTCATAGGTCAGGCCGTAACAGGCGAGGTGCTCGACGCCCGCGTCCAGGACCTGCTTCAGCGAGGCCGACCAGCTTGCCGGCGTCTGGTCGGGAATGCCGAAGATCAGGTCGAGGTTGATCTGCCGAATCCCCGCGGCCCGTAACGTCGCGACGGAGCGGGTCAAGTCGGCCGGAGCATGTTCGCGGTCCAGCGTTGCCAGTTCCGCGGGGATGAAGGACTGGGCTCCGAGTGACACGCGCGTGACACCCGCATCGACCAGCACCGCGGCCCTGCGCTCATCCACCGTGCCCGGGTTGGCCTCGACGGTGAACTCGACCGGCCGGTGCGTCGCCACCACCGGCCGCAGCGCGTGCAGCAGGGAGCCCAGCGCTTCCACCGGCAGGATGGTCGGCGTGCCGCCGCCGATGTAGATGGTGTGTACCGGGAGGACGCACTCCGCCAGCCGCCGATCCAGCTCCGCGCTGATGGCGGCGACCAGACGCTCGACCGGCCGATCATGCACCGGCACGGAGTAGAAGTCGCAGTAGCCGCATTTGCGCCGGCAGTAGGGGACGTGCACGTACAACCCGCACCCAGCGCTCTGCTCGCGACTTCGGGTGGCGCCGGCGGTCATGTCGATCGGTGATGCCACGGAAGCACCTGCTTCGTTCCCGCGTACCGGCGGGTTGGCGGAGTCGGGCGACGGTTCCTGAAGCAGCGTCGGCCCCCCGCGGCCGACGCAGAAAGCGCCGAAGGCACCGGTCGCCGCGGCGGACCAGGACTCGTGCAGCAAGCTGTCGGATCCCGCAAACGATGCCGAAGTCGTGCCGGGCGCAAGGAGAACGATAGCCGCGATCGGCGAGCGCGCCTAGGCTCGCGGCGCGCTGCGCTTGACGAGCCGCGGTCGCTCCGTTACGGTCAACACAGTTGCGCGGCTTGGAGGGCTCGCCGGCCTGTAGCAGCACGGTGTTGTGTCCCGCCGATACCGCGCGCGGCGAGTCAGAATCAACTAACGTCAGCCCGTAGCCACGTAGTGGTGCCGTTGAGGGAGCGTGCCATGATCGGCCGATTGCTTGCCATTGCCGTCTTTGTGCTGACCGGGCCGACTGCGCTGGCGATGCGGGCGCAGCCAACTGAGACGCCGCAGCCGGCGCCCCCGCCCAGCACCGGCCCCGCGCCTGCGGCACAGGCTCCGCCGGCCGGGCCGGCGCCTGCCGCCCAGCCCGGCCAGTTCCCTACTACGGACCCTCTCCTGCTCAAGGGGCCCGAGACCCGCGAGGACGTCGCCCCGCGGCGGGCGTTGGCGCAAGCTCGGCTGGCGCTGCTGCGACCCCTGGTGGAGAGCGCTGCCCCGCCGACGGACGAACTCGGCACCACGCTGCTCCAGTGGCGAACCAATCTCATCCGCGAGTGGGAGGCATACGTCACCCAACTCGACGCCCTCGCGGCGCTGCAGGATCATCTGAGCAAGCTCTCCAGCCCGGAGTATCTGGCGGAGTTGACGGCGCGCATGGAGGAGCTGCGGCAGGAGCAGGCCGCGCTGGAGGCGCAGGCGGCGGACCAGCCGGTCACGGATGGGCAATTCGAACAACTCTCGGCCGAGCTCCGCCAGTGGGAAAGCGAGTTGGCCGCGCTGGGTGAGCAGCAAGCGCAGCGCACCGCGGAACTGACCGTTGGTCTGAGGCAGGAGCGCGAGGCGCGCGAGGCCGAACTCACCGACCTGCGCGAGCAACGCCAGAAGTTCCAGGTGCCCATGTCGGACGGGACGTCGGCGGCGGCGGGCGAAATGGAGCGCCGGGACTTGCAGCGCCGCCTCCTCGACGTCCAGATCGCGCGGACGGAACTGGTGCTCAAAGGCGTGCCCTTGCGCTACCAGGCTAACCGGCTGGAAGCGACGCACGCGGAGCAGTACGTCGCGGCCCTGCGCACCTACGTGGCAGCGTTGCAGGAGCGCCTGGCCACCCTGACCGAGGCACGCCGCACGAAGACACTTCAGGACATTGCCGCCCAACAGGCCCGGGCCACCACGGTGCACGACCAGGCGTTCCTGAAGTTGCAGGGCTTCCGCGAGCGGGTGCTGCTGAAGTACTTCAAGAACCAGGCGCTGCTGACGGCTTTGCAGCAGAGGTTCTCCAGCGCCGCGCTGGACCGCGTTCGTGATCGGATCGCTCTGTCCACGGCGACCTGGGACGAGTTGTCCGCCTCGCTCGAACAGCGTACCGGGCAGGAGGCCATGGAACTGCGCGCCCGCGCCCGCGAGGAACGCCGGGCGTACGAAACGGAACGTGTGCAGGTGCAGGCGAAGCTCACCGAGACCGTCTCCGAACTGTACGACTTACAGGTGTTGCGGGAGAAGGTCCTCCGGCACTTCCGGAGCCTGGCGCAGGAACTGACGACAGCACTGGAGGGGGCGAACCCGGCCGAGCACACCCGCCTGGAAACGGAAGCGACCACCCTGCGTTCGGGTCTGTACCAGGCGATGGCGGAGACCATCCGGGACGCCCGCGATCTCGTCGCCCGCCTGAAGGAATCGCTCAAGCTCCACAACGAGTACGTGGCAAAGCTGCGGCAGGTCGAGCAGGAGGCATACTGGTCGGCCGTGCAGCGGCGGGAATCGGGGTTGGCGGGCCTGGATTTCCCCGCCATCCGCCTGGAAGTGAGCCAACTGCTGGGACTGCACGTCCTCCGATCGCCAACGGCGGCTGACGCGGGGACGCTGGAGGATGAGTTCGACGAACTGCTCGGGATTCGCCCCAACGTGCGTCACCAGCTCGCGCGGAAGCTGGATGCCTTCGCCGGCGATTTCGTGCAGGTGGGACGCGAGTCCTGGGGCGTGCTGGGCATCGTGCTGTTCATCCTGGCCGTGGCCGCGGAGTGGCTGCGCCGCTACGCCCGGCGTCGGACTCTGCGCCTGGCGTCGGGCTTTCGGCACTCACCAACAAACGCAGCCGGGGAAGACGAGCACCGGCTTAGCGAACGGCTCAATCTGCTGGGCTGGCGCTTGACACAGGGCGCTTCGCTGCCCCTGGCGGTGGGTGCAGGAGCATGGGTGCTCGTCGAGGTCCTCGATCTGGGTGACGCAGCCCGCAGCCTGATTCTGACCGGCGTTGGGTTCCTGGTGGCCGGCGTGATCGTGTTGATCCTGGTCCATCACGTGTTCGCAACGGAGGAGCCCGAGCAGCGGGTTCTGCCGTGCAGTGAGACCGTGGCGCGGCACTACCGCCGCTGGCTTGCGGCTCTGTTGATCTTCGCGCTGGTGGTTGGCGCGCTGCCGCTGTGTCTGTACGCGCTGGACGTGGCGCCGGCCGTGCGCGGTGCCCTGCTGGAGGTATTCAAGACCGGGCTGTTGCTGATGCTGCTGGGCTTCCTGTTGCGCCGGGAGCGTGCCCTGGGCGTCGTCGGGAGCCGGTACCAGCATTGGGTGTCGACGCTGGCCGCTGCCCTGTATCCCGTGGTGTTCATTGGCGTGCTCGTGCTGCTGGTGTTGCAGATCGTCGGCTACGGCGTGCTGGTGGAGTTCATCGGCACGGGCCTGCTCGCCAGTATCGTCCTGCTGGTTCTGGCCGGCGTGCTCGTCGAGTACGTATGCGACCTGCTGGAGAGGGCCGCCCGCCTGCCGGAAGCCCGGCGTGCGGGGGTGGAAGCGTCCGGCCCGACCGCGGTGGACGAGCCGGGGGGCGGCGTCGTCGTGCATGCGGTGCGTCTCGGCAAGCTCGTGCTGCGCCTGATGGGCGTACTGGTGACGGGCGTGCTCATCCTGCGCGTCTGGGGGGTGGGGGTGCTGGGCTACCAGATCGCGTGGCGGCAGATCGGGCTCGCGGCCCTCGTCGTGGTCATAGGGTTGATTGTGGATCGCGCGGTGTACGCTGCCCTGTACACTTTGCGGACGGCCGAGCGCATCCCCGCCAGCACAGAGAGCATCCTCCGCCGGTGGCTGCGCGGGCTTCTCGTCGTCGTGGTGGGCCTGGTGCTGATTGCCCTCGCCGGCTTTGACATCGTGGGCATCTGGGCGTTGCTGGCCGGCCTCATCGCGATGGTTGCCATCGGCTTCTTCGCGGTCTGGAGCGTGTTGTGCAACATCACCGCGACGCTGGTGATTCTCATCTGGCGGCCCTTCAACGTCGGCGAGCGCATCCAGATTCAGCCCGAGGGTATCGCCGGCGAGGTCGTGGACATCAACTTCATGTTCACGCTGCTCAAGAACGACGACGGCGAGCGCGTTACGGTGCCCAACTCGCTGTTTGTGCAGAAGTTCGTGCAGCGCCGGCACCTGCCGGGCCGGCCGACGGTGACGTTGGCCCAGCAGTTGGAGGCCGACAAGCCGGTCGATGAGAAGTAGGCGTGCCGGCGCGCTCGCATGCCCGGTCACCGGGCAGAGAGAGCCAAGGCGCCGGCCGCGGGTCACCCGGCGATGCCGTAGCCGCGTCGCGTGCATGACTGCCACCAGTAACGAGCCTTTGGTGTGATTCGTTCGCCCTCCGGGCGAGACGTGAGGAGATAAGAAGGGGGTGGGCGTCACCAGGGACTGAAGTCCCTGGCAACCATCGTTCGCCCTCCGGGCGAAGAGCGGGTCCCTCCGGACGAAGAGTCAACGTCCTCGGGCGAGTAGTTAATGTCCTCGGGCGAAGAGTCAACGTCTCGGGGAGGACAGTGAGCGTCACGTTCAGCCGCAGGGTGAACGAGTGTCTTCGTCCGGAGGACGGGTGAGCGTTGCCAGGGACTTCAGTCCCTGGCAGGCGACCTCATCCTTCTTCCTCCTCTCCCCGCTCGCGCCCGGAAGGGCGCACGAACACGGCCTGGGAGTTCGCTTCTTCGTGACTCGACGTCCGCATCCCTTGTGCTGCAGTCAGCAACGAAGTATCCTGCCATCTGCAATCTGAGATTCGAGATTGGCCATCGGCGGCCGGTGCGATGTCATACGGACAGACTTCTTCGATGTTGCCGACGAACGGCGCAACCCCTGCGCCGGTGGGCGGCACGCCGCATGCTCCAACGAGCGTCGGCCCGCCGCCGCCAACGACGGTGGCTCCGCCCGTAGCCCAGCCCTTCCCGCCGCGGTTCTGGTGGCTCAAGCGCATCGTCGTCGCCGTGCTCGTGCTGCTGCTGGCACTGCTCGGCCTGCGCCTCTGGTGGGGCTGGGAAGCCCAGCGGCGTTTCGACGCGGCCATCGCCGCCTACCGGGCCGCGGGCGAGCCCGTCTTTCCGGAGGACTTCCTCACCGAGCAGGTCCCCGACGAAGACAACGCGGCCAGGGTATACGACAGAGCACTACAGAAGCTGGTTCTGACCACGGCCGGCGGCGTTTCGCTCGATGACCTGCTCGGCTGGCCCGAGACCTTTCGCGATCGCCCTGCCGAGGTGAGGGAACTTGTTGAGGCTAACGCGGAAGTGTTCCTTCTGCTCGAGCAGGCCCGCACCCGGCCGACGGTCGGCTGGAACATTGTCCCCAACGCGGCCTGCTTTGACACTGCCACAGGCGGAGTCTTCACTACTTTTCAAGCGCATCGCAATCTCAGCAGGCTCGCGTACCTGGCGGCGTGGCACCATCACGAACACGGCGACGACGGCCGGGCGCTGGTGATCATGGCTGCTGCCGTGGCTCATGCCCGAGCCATTGCGCGACAGCCGTTGCACATCAGTCAGCTTGTGGCTTCTGCCTGCGCGGGCCTGCATGCGTCGCTCATCGAGGAGATCATTCCAGACCTGTGGTCTGGTGACGTGCCGCAAGGCGAGCCGAAACCACCGTACCAGCGCGAGCGGGTTCGGGGCGTGATCGCGGAGCTCCTTGATGATGCGCCGTGGCAAGAGGGAGCCGTGAGAGGGTTCCTGGGAGAGCGTGCACTGCTTGTCGAAGCAGCGGGTCACGGTCTGGACTTGTCGGGAGGGGCGGGTGGTCCACGTCCGTTGACGATGGGGCGACGGTTGGTGGCCTGGGCGGTGAATCCCTCCTACGTTCTGGAGGTGGTGGCGGGCATGAGATTAGACCGCGCGATTGCTCAGGCGATGATCGAGCCGACCTACCCGGCGGCGCGCGGACGTCTGCTGCATGAGCGCCGCGGTACTTCCCCGTGGGAGCGATGGAACGCGCCGCTCCGATTGCCCTATGACGAAGACATCTCCAGCGCGCCGTCTTCTTATTACCGCTCCCTGGCGCGGCGGCGCCTGGCCGCGACGGCATTGGCGATTCGATGGTACGCAGTGGATCATGGAGGGCGACCCACCACGCTGGAGGAACTCGTGCCGGGCTACCTGCCTGCGGTGCCGCTGGATCCACTCGCGTCCGACGGGAGCGCGCTTCGCTATTGCCCGGCGGAACGCCGTCCGGTGCTCTACAGCGTTGGCGAGAACGGAATCGACGACGGTGGAACGACGCATGTGGCACCGGCCGATAGGCAGCGGGGTCACCGCGACGACATGCTGTTCTTCCTCGCGCCGCCGCTCGCCGGGGAATCCGACGACGGCAGCGCTGCGTCGTCAGGCAAGGCTGACGCAGACGGTCAGCAGCAAGAGAACCAAGACCGGGAAGCCCAGTAGCGTGAGCAATCCCGTCAGGACCCACAGCAGCGGTACGCCCAGGCCCAGACTCAGCATGCGCGGCGCGCGGGGCCGATGAACCACGCGCAGCGTGCGCACCAGGTCTCTCCACCACACGAATCCCACCAGCCCCACGGGGCTCAGAGCAAGCACGACGGCCTGCCCCACCGTTGGCAGGCCGAGCAGGCATGACGGCACCACCAGCAGCAGGGCGCCCAGCACGGCAAGGACGCCGCCCGTGTAGTAGCTGAGGGCGACCGCCCGGTTTTGCAGTTCGACTGGCCGAGAACGCGGGTGGAAGAAGTAACTTGGTACGCCGGTGGCCACCGCCAGGCAGAGCAGGATACTGACATTGGCCAGCACCATCGGCCAGATCCCGTGTACCATCTGCGCACGATAGACGGCAACCGTTACGCCGGGAGCACCTATCCAGAAGATCGTGTCACTGAAGGGGTAGTATTGTGTCACTGGTCGCGGCGTCCCCGCCCAGAGCATCACGGTGCACCACACCACGCCCGCCATCGCGTGCAGGATCGTTACCCAGCGGAACCGTTGCGCGTCGGCGTAACTGACCGGCCGGCCCATCTCGGCGCAGAACTGGCGGTGCCGAAAGCGCACCCACCAGATTGTCTGCCAGTACGCCTTGAAACGGCCGATCGCTTTCCGCCGTGCCCAGGGAAGCTGCGGCGCAGGGTCGCGCAGACCGGTCAAGTCAAACCCGCACTCCGGGCACTTGTTGCTCGTCAGTGAGTAGAGGTTGTACCCGCAGGCGGGGCAAAGCACGTCGTATGCAATGGCGGGCTCAGGCTTCACGGTCTGATCCCTGGACACAACACGCACCCCACCATGGGCACCGGACCGAACCCCTCTCCCCCTTGGGGGAGAGAGCAGGGTGAGGGGGAACGCCGCGGGCGTTCGGTTCTCTCCAATCCCGCACTCGCAAGCCGGAGGATTGTGCCGGAGGTTCAGAATACACCGCCTTCGGCCCTCCGGCAACGGTTGCGCCGCCGGCCGCCCCCTTTTCCGACGTATGTCGGGACGGCTTGGGTCAGCACGCGCTCATTCGTCATCGCGGCAGGAATGCACCACGGAGTCTCAGCGCGGGCTTCGCCCACAACTCATGCACGCACTGTGCCCTGCGGGCGCGGGTCGGCGGAATCTTCCTGGGGTGCGAAGAAACCAAACGTTAGTAGTACGAAGGCCGCCGAGAGGACAACGGCCCTCGAGTCCAGTTCTCCTCTCCGTGTTCCCAGTGTCTCCGTGGTGCACCATAGTCGGCGATCCACGCCTCGCGTCGGGCTGCGAACACCGGTGGCCGCTCGCTCACGCTCGCGGTTCCGATCGGTGTACCTGGTCCGCTCGGTCCTGTCGGTGTCCTGGTGTCTTGGTGGTGCACCTTCGACATGCTGCTCCCCGCGAAGGACACGACGCGCAACGAATAGAATACGGTCGAGTCCGCCTCATTCGCTTGTTGCTCCTCATCGTGCCCCATTTCACCTGCGGGGCGCGCGCCGGATTGTAACGCGAATATCGTTTGAGCTTCGCGCACGGCACCTCTACCATCCCCCCGACGCGCGCGCGGAGGACGCGTGCCACCTTCCTGAGAGTCCAGTATGGAGGATGGGTCATGCGACGAAGGGAGTTTCTTGCAGTTACGGCGGCCACTGCGTTTCTGCCCGGCTGTGCCGGGCGGCGCTGGCCGGCAAGTCGCGCGGAGGAGTGCTGCCCGCGGCCCCAGGGCGGCCCGGGCTACGCCAGCCCCAAGGCGGCCATGGCGGGCCCCCGCGAACGTCTGTTGTACACCACAGCGATCTACACAGGGACGAAGGTCCAGGAGCCGGACTACCTGGCCACCGTGGACGTGGACCCGGCTTCGCCCACGTACTCGCAGGTCGTGCATCGCCTGCCCATGCCGCGCGTCGGCGATGAGCTGCACCACTTCGGCTGGAACACGTGCAGCAGTTGCCACGGCGATGCCGGCAAGGTGCGGCGCTACATGGTGCTGCCCGGCCTGAAGTCCGGGCGCATCCACGTCGTGGACACGATGAACCCGCACCGGCCGACGCTGCACACGGTCATTGAACCCGAGGAAGTCGCGCGCAAGGTCAACCTTTCCGCGCCGCACACGGTGCACTGCCTGGCCGACGGCACGGTGATGATCTCCATGCTGGGGGACCGGGAGGGGTACGGCCCCGGCGGCTTTCTCGCCCTCGACGACCGTTTCGATATCCTCGGTCGCTGGGAGCGCGACGCGAATGGGATGGCGTACAATTACGACTTCTGGTACCAGCCCCGGCACAACGTGATGGTCAGCAGCGAGTGGGCGGCGCCGCGCACCTACGTGGGCGGTTTCGAGCCGAAGGACGTGGAGGCCGGCAAGTACGGGTCGCAATTGCACTTCTGGGACTGGTCGGCGCGCCGGCTCGTCAAGACCGTCGATCTGGGGCCGACCGGTATGATCCCGCTGGAGGTACGCTTCCATCACGATCCCGACAGTTCGCACGGCTACGCGGGCGCAGCCCTGAGCAGCACGATGTGGCACTGGCACCGACGTAGCGGCGACTGGGCGGTCGAGAAGGTCATCGCGGTGGACCCGGTTAAGGTCGAGGGCTGGCCGTTCCCGGTGCCCGGACTCATCACCGACCTGGTCGTGTCCATGGATGACCGGTTCCTGTACTTCTCCAACTGGCTCCACGGCGACATCCGCCAATACGACATCACGGACCCGGGTCGGCCGCGGCTCGTCGGGCGGGTCTGGTGCGGCGGGCTCATCGGCAAGACGGCCGAGGTGCGGGGGAAGCCGCTTGTCGGTGGTCCGCAGATGCTGCAGCTCAGCCTCGACGGCCGGCGCCTGTACGTGACGAACTCGCTCTTGAGCACCTGGGACAACCAGTTCTATCCCCAGATCGCGGAGCAGGGTTCTTACCTGATTCAGGTGGACTGCGACACGCAGCGCGGCGGTCTTACGATGAACAACAACTTCTTCGTTGATTTCGGTGCGGAACCGGCCGGGCCTGCCCGGGCCCACGAGATGCGGTATCCCGGCGGGGATTGCACGTCGGATATCTTCGGGTAGCCACTGGTCATGGTCAATCTTCACGAAAGCAGGGAGGATACCTGAATGTACACGCGAATGCTCAACTGCCCGGCGCGGGTGTTGTCCGCGGTCCGCAATGGGGCACGGGTGTCTCGCCGGTGGGTCCCTCGGTCAGACGCCGGTACCATGCCATTGCCGTGGCGGGGGAGGGAACCGAACCGTGGTCGTGCCAAGGCCCTGGCGGTGACGCTGATTGTCGTATTCGCTGCTTCACCGGTCGTGCGCGCGGGCGGCGAACTCGACGTTCCCCTGTACAACGGTCTGGGAAAACACCATCGGGAGGTGACCACTTCGTCACCCCGTGCCCAGAAGTACTTCGATCAGGGGTTGATCTGGGCGTATGCGTTTAACCATGATGAGGCCATTCGAGCGTTCCGGAAGGCGGCGGAACTCGACCCCGACTGCGCGATGGCCTGGTGGGGCATCGCGCTGTGCAACGGGCCGCACATCAACAATCCCGCCGTGTCGCCGGAGCGCGCCGCCGCCGCCTGGAAGGCATGGCAGAAGGCGAACGCCGCCCAGGCCCGCGTCTTGCCGGTCGAACAGGCGCTGATCCGGGCGCTGGGGCAGCGTTACGCCGATCCCGCCCCGGCCGACCGCGCCGCGTTGGACGCCGCGTACGCGGAAGCGATGGCCAAGGTGTGGGCGGAGTACCCGCGCGACCCGGACGTCGGTACTCTGTACGCGGAAGCGCTGATGGACCTGCGTCCGTGGGACCTCTGGACGCAGGATCAGCGTCCCCAGCCGGGGACGTTGCGGATCGTTGAGGTGCTCGAAGAGGTGCTGCATCTGGATCCGGACAACCCGGGTGCCAACCACCTGTACATTCACGCGGTCGAGCCGTCGAAAGAGCCCCAGAAGGCAAACCTCGCAGCCCAGCGGCTGTGCGATCTGGTGCCCGTTTCCGGACACCTGGTGCACATGCCGTCGCACATCTACGTGCTCACCGGGCGCTGGGCCGAGGCCGCCCTGCAGAACGAACGCGCCATCGAGGCGGACCGCGCCTACCGCAAGCGCTCCCCGCAGCAGGGCTTCTACCACGTGTACATGCTGCACAACCATCACATGTTGTCCTTTGCCTCGATGATGGAGGGGCGCAGCGCGGTGGCCATCCGGGCCGCCCGCGGGGCCGTCGAGAGCGTGCCCGACGACTACCGCCGCGAGAACGCCGCCCTGGTCGATCCGTACATGGGCGCCGTGTACGATGCCCTCAAGCGGTTCGGACGCTGGGACGACGTCCTGAAGGAACCGCCGCCGCCTTCCTACCTGCCGATTACGACGGCTATGTGGCGGATGAATCGTGCCGTGGCTTACGCGGCGAAGGGTGACACAGCCCTGGCCGAGCAGGAGCGCGCCGCGTTTCAGCAGGCGGCCGCCCAGGTGCCGGAGGACGCCATGATGGCGATCAACCCGGCGCAGAGCATCCTCAAGATCGCGCAGCACTTCCTTGACGGCGAGATCGCGTATCGCCACGGGGACGCGGAGACGGCGATCCGCGCGCTGCAGAAGGCGATCGCCCTGGAGGACCAGTTGCGCTACATGGAGCCTCCGGAGTGGATGCAGCCCGTAAGGCACACGCTGGGGGCAATACTGCTGAGCACCGGTCGCTATGAGGAAGCGGAACAGGTCTACCGCGCGGACCTGGAGCAGTGGCCGGAGAACGGTTGGTCGCTCCACGGGCTGAGTCGCTGCTTGCAGGCGCGCGGGGCGCTGGAGGAAGCGGGCCAGGCCGAGCAGCGCTTCCGCAAGACCTGGTCCCGCGCCGACGTGTCGATTGACTCAAGTTGTGTTTGCGTTCCGGGCAAGTAGCGCGGGGCACGACGCGCAGCAGCACCGGTCCGGGAGGGGCGACGACGCGGCTGACGGTACGCGCGCGTCGGTCGCGGCGGGTGGCACGCGCCCGCCTCCGCGGACCCGTGTCATCCGAAAACGGGCGCCGCTGATGCGGGCTGCGCCCGTCCCCCGGGGTGCTCCATACTGTCTCGTGCCTGGTGTTCGGGTGTCTTGGTGGTGCCCCTTCCGCCGGCCACTCACCACGAAGAGCACGAAAAACACGGAGGGGAATCCGACCGGATTCCCCTTCGTGCATACTGCTCAGCTTCGTGGTGCGCGCCGCCGGCCGCACCCTTCATTCGCTCTTCGCTATTCGCAATTCGCCGTTCCTACACCCAGCCGCGGTCGCGGCAGGCCTGGGCCACCCGGCCTATCGCAATCACGTAGGCGGCGTCGCGCATGTAGAGGTTGCGCTTGCGGGCCAGTTCGCTGACCGCGATGTACGCGGAGGTCATCTTCACGTCCAGCTTGCCGAGCACTTCGTCCTTCTCCCAGTAATAGTTCATGTTACTCTGGACCTGCTCGAAGTAGCTGCACGTGACGCCCCCGGCGTTGGCCAGGAAGTCCGGGATGACGAAAATGCCGCGCTCGTGAATAACGTGGTCCGCCTCGGGCGTGGTGGGACCGTTGGCGCCCTCGGCGATGATCTTGACGCGTTTGTTGATCCGCCCGACGTTCTCCCCGGTGATCTGGTTCTCCAGGGCGGCCGGGATGAGGATGTCGACGTCCTGCGCCAGCCAGTCATCACCCGGCAGGATCTCATAGCCGAGCTGCTTGGCCTTGGTCTTGTCGATGCCGCCGAAGCGGTCGGTGATGCCCAGCAGTTGATCGAAGTCGATGCCGTCGCGCCGGCAATAGGAGTAGGCCTGTTGGTCCTGCTGGTCCCAGCAGGCGACACAAGTGACCTTGCCGCCCATCTGCTCATACAGGCGAACGGCATACTGCGCGACGTTGCCGAAGCCCTGCACGCTGGCGGTGGTGTTCTCCGGCTTGAGGTTAAGTTCCTTGAGGGCCTCGCGCACGGTGAAGACGACGCCGAAGCCGGTCGCCTCGGTGCGTCCCAGCGAGCCCCCCATGCCGACGGGCTTGCCGGTGATGAAGCCGGGGTACTTGCCGCCGGTGATGGTCTCGAACTCGTCGAGCATCCACAGCATGTGCTGGGCGCTGGTCATCACGTCCGGCGCAGGCACGTCGAGCACGGGACCGACGTTGCGGACCACCTGGCGCACCCAGCCGCGGCAGATCTGCTCCTGCTCGCGGGTACTGAGGTTGTGCGGCTCGCAGACGACGCCGCCCTTGCTGCCGCCCAGGGGGATTTCCACCACGGCGCACTTCCACGTCATCCACGTGGCCAGGGCGCGGACGGTGTCGATGGTCTCGTGGGGGTGGAAGCGGATGCCGCCCTTGCCCGGCCCGCGGGCGTCGTTGTGCTGCACGCGAAAGCCGCGGAAGACGCGCGCCCGCCCGTCATCCATACGCACCGGAATGGCAAACGAAAATTCGCGCAACGGATACCGCAGCAACTCGCGGGTCGCCTCGTCCAGATCGAGCACGCCCGCCACCTTGTCGAACTGTGCCTGGGCCATCGCAAACGCGTTGAACGATTTCGCAGTCATGGTTCTTGCCGTTCCTTCAGAGAGTCTACGTCACATCGAAAGTCGCAGTCGAAGCGGGTGGCGTGGCCAAGCCCGGCGCCGCCAGGCTCCTCCGACACGAGCACGGCCGCCCGTCCAGCATGCCGGGGCCCTTCGGCACCGACAAGTTGCCCCCCCAAAAGCACAGGGCCGGGCGGCGTGGGCCCACGCGGCACTGCGCTGCCCCTGCCCGCGCGGCGAGCCGGTTCGGAAGCAGTCGCACGCCGGCCGGGCGAAGCCCCACCACCGGAACCCCACACCAGCATGCAAGTTCGATGCCACCCATCCGCCTACCCCCCGGGCGATGGCCGTTTGCGGGGTGGCCCGTTACAATCCCATGGACCGGGGGGGAAAAGAGGGGGGTCTGCTCCGGAGGGGCCGGGGGAGGGCGAAGCGTACCGGTGATTCGCCCGGCCTCCCAGTCTCCTCGCGGTACGCGGGAGGCGTAGCAAGCCCCAGGGCATCCGCGTGGTGAGCGTACATGACCGTTCCCGTGGACGACAGCACGTATCCGCCGTTTAACCGCAACTTCTTCGACGGCGACGTCAGCTTCAGTCTAATCGGGACCGGTGCCTTAGGCGGCAAAGCCCGCGGTCTGGCCTTCATCAAGGAGACGCTGGCCGCCCACTTCGACCCGGCCGAGTTTCCAGACCTGACGGTGACGATCCCCACCATGACCGTGGTGGCCACCGACGTGTTTGATCGGTTTATGAAGCTCAACCAGCTCGGCGAGGTGGCTTACTCGGACCTGCCCGACGATCGAATCGCCCACGCCTTCCAGAAGGCGGAACTGCCGGTCGGCATCGTCGGCGACCTGCGTGCCCTGATTGCCCAGATGCACACACCACTGGCCATCCGTTCCTCCAGCCTGCTTGAGGATGCCCTGAAGCACCCCTTCGCCGGGACCTACGCTACCAAGATGATCCCCAACAACCAGCTCGACGTGGACACGCGCTTTCGGAAGCTGGCGGAGGCGATCAAGTTCGTCTGGGCCTCGACGTTCTTCCAGGCGGCCAAGCAGTACGTTCGCGTCACCGACTATACGAGCCGGGACGAGAAGATGGCCGTCATCATTCAGGAGGTCGTCGGGCAGCGGCACGGGGAACGCTTCTATCCGACGATGGCCGGCGTGGCGCGCTCGTACAACTACTACCCCGCGCGGCCGGCCCGGCCGGAGGAGGGCGTGGTCAACCTGGCACTGGGGCTGGGCAAGACGATCGTGGACGGCGGGGTGTGCTGGACGTACTCACCCGCCCATCCGACGCGTCGCCCGCCGTTTGCCTCAAACACCGACCTGTTGCGCAACACGCAGAGCGAGTTCTGGGCGGTGAACATGGGGCCGCCGCCGGCGTATGACCCGATTCACGAGACGGAGTATCTGGTCAAGGGAACGCTGCTCGACGCCGAGCAGGATGGCACGCTGCGTTACCTTGTGTCGACGTACGAGCCCGGTTCGGACCGGTTGGCGCTGGGCATGGGCGTGCCCGGCCCTCGGGCGCTGACGTTCGGCCCGCTGCTGGAGCTGGAGGACGTCCCGCTCACGCCGCTGCTTCGCCGTTTGCTGGCCGTCTGCAAGAAGGTGCTGCGCGCGGACGTGGAGATGGAGTTTGCGGTCAAGCTCGATCCGGAGAGGGGGCTGCCCGCCCGGTTCGGTTTCCTCCAGGTCCGGCCCATGCTGGTGTCCGACGAAGAGGTGCGGATCACGGACGATGAGTTTCATGGCCCGCAGGCGGTGGTCGCCTCCGAGGCGGTGCTCGGCAACGGCATTGTCGACACCCTGCGGGACGTTGTTTACGTTAAGCCGGACGCCTTCGAGGCGCGGCACACGCCGCGGATCGCCGGCGAGTTGGAGGAAGTGAACCGCGTGCTGGTGGAGCAACACCGACCCTACGTGCTCATCGGCTTCGGACGCTGGGGCAGCAGCGACCCGTGGCTGGGCACTCCGGTGGTCTGGCCGCAGATTTCCGGGGCCCGCGTGATCGTCGAGGCCACCCTGGAGAATATGAACGTGGAACTCAGCCAGGGGTCCCACTTCTTCCACAACATCTCCAGCTTCCGGGTAAGCTACCTGGCCGTGCCGCACGCGACGGGGCAGGCGATCAACTGGCAATGGCTGGCCGACCAGCCGGGACGGCACGACCTGACGTTTGTGCGCCACGTGGCGCTGGTACACCCGCTGCTGGTGAAGGTCGACGCCCGCACCGGACGCGGGGTCATCTTGCAGGGGGGTGCAACGCTCAATGCGTCCACGCCATAGGGCAACCACAGGTGGGGAGCGGGTGGCATGGCCAAGCGCAGCGCCGCCATGCTCCCCCGCAACCGACAGGCCGCCGTTCGTTACCGCATGCTGGCGCCTTCGGCTTGGGCATGCCACCCCGGCGGTTTCCCCTTGGTGCGGTCCTGTGCAGCAGCGCAGCGTCGCCCCCCCGCGGGCGACACAGGAGACGCCGACGTTGCGATGTGAAATGACGATGCTGCGCGGCGTCCGGCGTCGGCCACGGGGGGGCGACGCCACCGCCGGTGAGGGACGCTGCCGCCGGCGAGCCACACCATCGCCGATGGGCGCAGCACCCGGACAGTTGCGAGGGCCATCATGACCGACCTGAGCAAACCCATTGAGAACATCCTCGCGGACCTGCTCGAGCGGGCCAAGGAGCTCAACTGCCTGTACGAGATCGAGAAGCTGGTCAGCAGCCCGGACGCAACGGCGGAGGACATCATTCCCAAGATCATCGCGGCGCTGCCGGCCGGCGTGCAATACCCGGACATCGCCCAGGTGCGCATCAAGCTCTGGGATTCAGTGTTCACCTCGCCGCGCTTTGAGGAGTCTCCCTGGGTCCTGGCGGCCGACGTGGTGGTGCAGGGCGACCGCGTGGGTTCGATCGAACTCTTCTACACCCAGCAGATGCCCAACGCCGACGAAGGGCCGTTCCTGAAGGAAGAACGCAAGCTCATCATTACGATCGCCGATCGGGTCAGCAGCTTCATCGTCCACCGCGTGTTGGTCGACGCCCTGGAGGACTGGCGGGCGGCCCGCGAGGAACTGGCCAAGTCGCGCACCGGCGAGTGGCGCGTCATCCTCGACCTGCTGCGGCACAGCGACCAGAGTCTGTTGCTCCGCGTCACCCGCAAGATGCTCAACCACCTGGGCTGGAGCGGGGTGAGCGAGGCCCAGGCGCTGCTCGCCCGCTTCGGCGCCGGCGGGCAGACCGGCGACGAGCAGGTCCAGATGGAAAGCAACCGCCCCCGACGCAAGGGGCAGTTTCCCGCCTCGGCCAACCTCGTGGAAGAGACGTTTCGCATCGCCGCGCAGCACCTCAGCAACCGCGAGATCGTCACCTGCATCCAGCGCTGGATCCGGGAGGACCGGGCGGGCTTCCTCGTCACCACGCTGGAGACGCCGTATGCCTCGCTCGTGGAAATCGGCGACGCCCTGACCCGCTTCCACCACACCGCCCCCGGCGAGGTCGAGCTGCCGCTTTCCACCCTGAAGGGGTTGGCCGTCTCCCTGATCCGACGCTTCCTGACCGATCAACTCGACTACATCAACGTCGCCAAGCAGTACGTGTCCATCGAGAGCTTCCACGACTTATTGCATCGCCTGATCTGCCCGGCGCGAGGATATGGCAAGCTCGGCGGTAAGAGCTCGGGGCTGTTCCTGGCGGAGCAGGTCATTCGGCGGTCAAAGGAGCACGCCGAGCTGTTCGCCGCGGTGCGGACGCCGCAGAGCTGGTACATCACCTCCGACGGCCTGCACGACTTCGTCCACCGCAACAACCTCGAGGACGTCTTCACCCAGAAGTACAAGGAGATCAACCAGGTCCGCCAGGAATACCCCCACATCATCCAGGTGTTCAAGCACTCCCAGTTCTCCCCGGAGATTGCCAAGGGGCTCTCGGTGGCGATGGATGAGTTCGGCACGGTGCCGCTGATCGTGCGCAGCTCGAGCCTGCTGGAGGACCGCATCGGGGCGGCTTTCTCCGGCAAGTACAAGAGCCTCTTCCTGGCCAACCAGGGCTCCAAGCAGGAACGCCTCAACGCCCTCCTTGACGCCATTGCCGAGGTCTATGCCTCCACCTTCAGCCCCGACCCGATCGAATACCGGGCCGAGCGCAACCTCCTCGATTTCCAGGAAGGCATGGGCATCATGGTCCAGGAGGTGGTCGGCACACGGGTGGGCAAGTACTACCTGCCGACCTTCGCGGGCGTGGCCTTCAGCCACAACGAGTTCCGCTGGTCCCCGCGCATCAAACGCGAGGACGGGCTGGTGCGGATCGTACCGGGCCTGGGCACCCGGGCCGTGGACCGCCTCTCGGACGATTATCCGATCCTGCTGGCCCCCGGGCAGCCGGGCCTGCGCGTCAATGTCACCGTTGATGAGGTCATCCGCTATGCCCCGACCCAACTGGACGTCATCAACCTCGATAACAACGCCTTTGAGACGATTTCCGTCACCGACTTCCTGCGCCAGGGCGGGCACCAACTGCCCGGTCTCGGGCAACTGGTCTCCGTGTGTGACCGCGACATCATCCGCGAGCCCGTCGGGGGGCACCTCGAATGCGACCCCCGCGACGTCGTGGTGACCTGCAACGGGTTGGTGCAACGCACCCCGTTCATCAAGCAGATTCACGCGCTGCTGCAGGCCCTCGAGGACGGTCTCGGCACGCCGGTGGACATTGAGTTTGCCTCCGACGGCAAGTACCTGTATCTCCTGCAATGCCGGGCCCAGAGCCACACCACCCAGGCCATGCCGGCCGCCATTCCCCGGGACCTGTCCAGGGAACAGATCATCTTCTCGGCTAACCGCTATGTCTCCAACGGCCGGGTGCCCGATGTGACCCACATCGTCTACATCGATCCCGATGCCTACGCCGAAATCGCCGACCTGCAAGGCCTGGTGGCCGTCGGGCGGGCGGTTGGCAAGCTCAACGCCGTGCTGCCCAAGCACCAGTTCGTGCTCATGGGACCGGGCCGCTGGGGCAGCCGCGGCGACGTGAAGCTCGGCGTCAAAGTGACCTACTCGGACATCAACAACACGGCCGTCCTCATTGAGATCGCGCGCAAGAAAGGCAACTACGTTCCTGATCTTTCCTTCGGCACGCACTTCTTCCAGGACCTGGTGGAGGCGTCCATTCGCTATCTGCCGCTCTATCCCGACGACGAAGGCATCATCTTCAACCACCAGTTCCTGACGCAATCGCCGAACGTGCTCTCCAGCGTGGCGCCGGAATACGCGGCCCTGGAGAACTGCGTGCGCGTCATCGACGTGCCGCGGGTGACCCGGGGCAAGGTTCTGCGGGTGTTGATGAACGCTGATCTCGAGGAGGCCGTGGGCATCCTGGCTGATCCGGCCTCCACGTCCAGGCCCGCTACCGACGGACGCCCGTACGCGGGCACCGAGCCGGAGGACCATTGGCGCTGGCGGATGCGCATGGCGGAGCGCGTGGCCGAGCAGTTGGAGCCGTCCCGTTTCGGCGTCGTGGCGTTGTACGTCTTCGGCAGCACCAAGAACGCCACGGCCGGCCCTGCCAGCGACATCGACCTGCTGGTGCACTTCCGCGGCACCGAGGCGCAGCGGGCCGCGCTGCTGCAGTGGTTCGAGGGTTGGAGCCTCTGCCTCAGCGAGATGAACTACCTGCGCACCGGCGCCCGTACCGCCGGCCTGCTGGACGTGCACCTGGTCACGGACGAGGACATCGCCCAACGCAGCAGCTACGCCGCCAAGATCGACGCCGTCACCGACGCCGCCCGACTGCTGCCGGTGGGCCCCCAAGGCAACCGCGGCAACGCCGCATCCAAGTAGCGCCCGAGCGGGTAGGCCATGCGGCACCGGACGTTGCGCCGGCGCCCGGCAGGCCGCCTGCGTCGACATTCGTTGTACCAAGAAAGCCGAGGGGAACCGAGACTAACAGGATCCTGTGTAACACATGCGCATTAGGGTGAAATGCGGGCATTGGTAGTCCTCCCTAGTGGTCCTGGTTCGTCGCCGGCGTACGCCCGCCCGGGCCATCCGGCGGGGCCCTCTGTCCTCTATAAGGACATGCGTTAAGGCGGCCTCAGGCCGGCCACCCCGGCCGGCCGGCGCGGTTCTTCTGGTCGCCTCACCTCTTAGACGCCCAGGCGAGCGCGATCAGGAGCAACCCTGCGGTCGAGGGCTCGGGCACCGTGGTGCCGGCCCAGATCGTCCCGAACGTCACCGGGTCGATGATCTCAAACGGCTGGCCGCCGGGCTCTCCCGTCCCGAGCCACTCGAAGCGGACGGTGAAACCGCTCTGATGCTCGCCCGCAGGGATGCCGGTTGCCAGCGTCAGCGCATCGTAGAAGCCATCGGCGTGCAGGAGCGGATCGGGCTCGACGACCAGCTCGTCCCACGCGGTGGCGGGCGGGTCCGGTGTCTCCAGAGCCAGTTGCGCGTACTGGCCGAGCGCAAACCAGATCGTGAACTCCTCGATGGGCGTCGCCAGCGAGTTGTTGGCGACGTCGTACACGCACTGCCATTCGTTCCCGCCCAGCGGGGTGGCTTCGTAATAGATGTTCACGGGGGCGGCCGCGCAGAGGGACGCCGGCAGCAGAATCGACAGCAACAGTGCTGCAAGGTTGCGTCTACGAATCATGGTCCGTCTCCTGCTTGAGGGCGCCCGTCGATCAATCTCCCATCTGCACTACGCGCCAACTGAAGCCCAACGGCGAGACCGGCGTGGTGCGGTCCACCTGGATGACGAAGTTCGTAACGCTGGTGACGGTCGCGCCGGCAGCCACCGGGGCGACGGTGAGCTCGGCGCCGCTGATGATGGTCACGTCCTCCGGCACGGCCAGCAGCTCGAGGATCACGTTGGGGGCGTCCCGATCGCTGCGATTGCTCAGAATCACCGACATCTCATACTCGAACGTAGTCCGGCCGACCCGGCGCTGCGCGACCAGGGCGTAGTCTTCGATGTACAGCCAGCCGCGCGTGGCGGCCTCCGGCGTGTTGCCGTAGGCGCCGATGTTGATGCGCCCGCCGTCGGGCTCGGGCTCGAGGCTGAAGTCGTACGTCGGGTCACCCGTGTCGATGCAGGGTGACAGCGGGAGCAGATGCACGTCATCATCGGGCGAACCGGCCACACCGTCAGGGCCCAGCGCGTTCACAAAGAGCGGATCATCCCCGAAGTTCCCGACGCCACCGAGGTTACCCGTCCAGCCCTGGACGCAGGAGTAGTTTGGCTGCATATCGCGGATTTGCGCCGTCTCGTCAGTACCGACGGAATCGCGGTTCCCCCAGAGAATGCAGTTGGTGATGGGGCCACCGACATACGACAGTCCTGCTCCTCCCCTCGCCTCGTCTCCTGGATTCGGTGGGAAAGTGCAGTTGTGGACGAGCGTGCAGTTGGCAAGAACAGCATCAGCACGCAGGTGCACCGGTCGCCCATCACCGCAAAAGATGGGGCTGTAGGGCGAGGCAATTCCCCAGTTCCCAGTGAAGATGCAGTTGTTAACGACTACGCTGCAGGCGAGCGGACGCGCCCCGAGCGCGCCTCCGCCGCGACGATCCGAGGACGTCGGTGCTCCTCCATTCAGCGTGAAGGCGCAATGGGTGAAGGAACTAGGAGACATCGTCGTGCCACTGACAATCGCCACCGCAGGGCACGAACTGCGGTTCTTCGTGAAGGTGCAGTTGGCCACAAGAAGGCTGCTGGACCATGTTGGCGCGGATCCGGCGATGCGCAGTCCCGGGGTGTAGTACGAATCGCCGTCCTCGTCGCAACCATACCCCGCGGTGACAACGAACCCATCGAGTACCGTGGTCTCGTCACAGTTGGCCGCCATCACAACCGTTAGAGCGTTGTCCTCAAGCCCACCGCAGACGCCGTCGCAGAGCTCAAAGGCCAGTTCTTCGCACCACCTGCCCCAGTAGTCGGAACAGCAGGAGGGGTCCTCGGCGCAGACCAAGGCCTCGCAAGCGTCGTCGTGACATCCGGGGCCATAATGCGGCCGGCAGCAATCACTATCGTTGGGTGCGTCATTTTCGAGGAGGTCACCGGAAAGAACCGTCGGGTGCGCGTAGGGATCTCGTTGGCTAAGCTCCTGCTCACCGCCGGCGAACCCGCCGTACAGGCCCACGCCGCTGGTTAAGCGAAATGAGGCATCGCGGGCCGTCCCAGGGCGATAGGTGCCTTCCGCCACCCAGATCTCCGCGACGAGGTTACCCAGGTGACTGGCCATTGCCAGAGCGCGACGCAACTGCGGGCAAGCGTTCTCCCAGTCCAGCCCATGGCCCGCCCCCGTGGCCTGGGCGTCCACGTACAGACGTACAACCTCACACTCGTCCGGGACGCCGTTGCCGTCTGTATCCGGACTGCTCCCCTCGGCCAGATCGCACTCGTCAGGTATCCCGTTCTCGTTACAGTCGAGGCTGCTTCCCCAGGCGATATCGAACGGGTCGTGGACCCCGTTGCCGTTGCAGTCCTGAACCCAGGCGGGAAGCCAGGCGGCGAGGTAGATCATCGCGGGGAAGATTTCCTGGCACGTCGGGAGGATCTCGTCAGGGGGCATAAGATGGGCGTAGCCCAGCTCGAAGGTCAGCGCGCAGATTCCGTGCACGCCGTAGGTGTAGTCGACCGATCCGCCCTGGACGGGGTAGATGGTGCTGTAGATCGGTCCCAGGTGGCCATAGTCCGTACCGCGCACGACCAGGATGCGCGCGCGCAGTTCCTGGGCTATGTCGTTGAAAGTCCAGTGGTCCGGACACCAGGCGGAAGTGTACCCCCAAGGCCACATGATCATGTAGCCGGCACTGTGGAAGTCAATGTAGGCCCGCACATTCGGGTGCGCGAGGAAGAAATCGCGCATGGCGGCGGTTTCCGGCTGCGAGAACGGATTGGGGTAGCAGCCGGGACCGCCCCAGTTGCGGTTCAGGTCGTACCCGTTGGCATTGTAGCGGTTACCCTGGACGTACCCGTCGGGGTTCATGATCGGCAGCAGATACCACTCGACCTCGTCCACCAGCTCCGTGATCTCGGGGATCTGCCCATACTGCGTCAGGAGGTACTCGGCGGCATAGGCGACCACGCAGGCGCCCATGATCTCGTTGCCGTGCTGCGCGCCGTGATACATGGCACCGGGCTTGTTCTCACCTGGGCCTGTGATCCGAATCGCCCACATCGTGCGCCCCTGGACCGACGTGCCGATGTTGACCATCTGGGCTAGGTTTGGGTACGTAGCTGCCAGGTTATTCAGGAAGGCGACGTGCTCGTCGTACGTTCGGTAGACATCGAAGAAGCCGCGACTCTCAGGTCCTCCCACGCCGTAAATGGTGTTGTAGTGCTCTTGCAGGTCTTCGATCAGAACCTCGTAGCGCAAGCCGGCGGCCTCCAGGGCCCGACGGTGAGCGGGCGAGACGCGAGCTTCCACCGGCCCGACGCGGACCACCTCCGACCAGATCTCCAGGTCGCGCGCCGCAGCATCGAGCGCCAGCAGCGTCTGGAGTTGCGCCTCGCCAGCCACCTCGATGCGAACCAACTGGTAGCCCTCGTAGCCCACCGGGTGAGTCGGCGTGAGCAGCTTGGCGGCGCCGTACGCCGGAGCCCCGGTTACCAGCCGCTCCGGCTGCGGTCCCGGGCTATCGGGGTCCGATGTAGTAGTCGCATAGACGTACCCGTTGGTCCCCGGCGTGCCCTTGGCCGGCAACCAGTCACAATCCTGGGCCAGCACGGTAGAGCCCTCGCCCACACCCACATCCGATGGTGCGTGGTACACCGGCGTGCCGGGGATCCCGCCCGTGCTGGCGTTCGCTGTAACGAAGAACCCGAAGGAAACCCAAACTAACACCGACCAACATGACACGTGTGTCTTGTGGAGAGATGTGCACATTGGTGTTTCTCCGTACCGCCGCTGGTTTCAACGAGGGCGTACTCCCGCCCGGGCCATCCAGCGGGGCCCTCAGGCCTCAGAAAAACCTGCGTCAGCGCGTCCTCGGTCCGGCCACACGGCCGACCGCCGTATTCCTTTGCTGTCCGCATCTGGTAGTGCTTCAGGCGGACGCGATCTTACGCGCGTCTGCTGTTTTTCTTCCGGGTTGCGGCGCTCGTTGGCCTGACGTACACGTACTCCCCCGCAGGCAACCCGCCCGAGGTCGGCGTACCGGGACGGCAGTGGCGCGCGCCGCCGTCCGAGTTAATCATCTCTGTCGGCAACACGACCGGTGTCGACAGGCACCGCCTGCGCGGGGCGGACAATCGGCGGGACGAAGTCCCGGCCGTTGGTGTCGACGTAGCACTGCAGCCAGCGGCCATAGTCGAAGAGAGTGATGCAGCCGTCGCCGTCGAAGTCAGCCTCAAAGAGGAAGCCGGGTTCGCCCGTGCAGGTGCCGAACGCGCTGACGAGAATCCAGAAGTCGTCTTCGTCCACGTCGCCGTCGGCGTCGAGGTCGCACGTGACATCGCAAGCCCAGCGCGCCCAGTAGCACGAGACGTACCCGCCGGCGGTCGTGAAGTAGCCCCCGGCGATGAGCTCGCCGTTGTGCACCGTCAGGTCCAGTACCCAGTTGTTCATGCCCAACCCCAGCGGCTGCCAGGCGCCGCCGTTCCAGCGGGCAATTCTGCTGCACGTGACGCCGCCGGCGTTCCCGAACACGCCCCCCGCGATCAACTCGCCGTTGTAGACGGTCAGGGCAAGCACGTGGTCGTTCATTTCCCCCCCCACTGGCTGCCAGGCGCTGCCGTTCCAACGAGCGATCATCCTGCACTGCTCGCCGCCGGCGGTCGAGAACCCGCCGCCCACGATCAGCTCGCCATTGTAGACCGACAGCGCGGATACGTGTGGGTTAGCACCGGCAATCCCTGACCCCAGTGGCTCCCAGGCGCTGCCGTTCCAGCGGGCAATGTAGTTGCACGTGACGCCGCCGGCGGTCGTGAAATTGCCCCCGGCGATGAGCTCGCCATTGTAGACCGTCAGGGCGTACACCCCGCTGTTCATCCCCGACCCCAGCGGCTGCCACGCACCGCCATTCCAGCGGGCGATCCTGTTGCACGTCACGCCGCCGGCGGTCGTGAAGTAGCCCCCTGCAGTCAGTTCGCCGTTGCAGACCACCAAGGCGCATACGGCGTTGTTCATCCCGGACCCCAGCGGCTGCCACGCACTGCCGTTCCAGCGGGCAATGTAGTTGCACGTGACGCCGCCAGCGGTCGTGAACAGGCCCCCCGCGATCAGCTCGCCGTTGTAGGCTGTCAGGGCGTACACCCGCGGGTAGTCAGCACCGCTCATACCCGACCCCAGTGGGTGCCAGGCGCTGCCGTCCCACGCCGCGATCTTGTTTGCGAAGATGTCGCCCGCAACTGTGAAGTCCCCCCCGACAACAAGCAGTTCGGCCTGCGGCCCGGGCCCATCGGGGTCCCACGTAGTGACAGCGCATGCAGGCGCATTGGTCCCCACGCTCTCGCCCGGCAACCAGTCACAGTCCTGGGCCAGCACGCCAAGGGCCTCGCCCGCACTCACATCCGATGGCGCATGGTACGCCGGCGTGCCGGGAATTCTGCCCGCCCCGGCGTTCGTTGCGGCAAGGAATCCGAAGAAGACCCAACCGGACAGCAACCTATACGACACGTGAGTATTTTGGGGAGATGTGTACATCGGGAGTCCTCCCTACCGGCCCTGGTTCTGTGAGCGGTCTGGACCTGCCCGGGCCATCAGGCGGGGCCCTTTGTCCTCAGAGGGAAGGGCGTCAACGCGCCCTCAGGCCGGGCACCGCAGCCGGCCGGCGCGATTCTCCTGGTCGCGTCACCTGACAGTGCCTCGGGGACACGCGATCTTACGCGCGTCGGCCGTTTTTTTTCTTTTTTCCGGATTGCGGGGCCTTCTGGTCTGACGCACACGCACCCCCCGCGGGTGACCCACTTGAGGTCGGCCTGCCGGTGAGCGCCCCCAGCGTCCTCCGCAGGCGAGGTTCTGTTCCCTTTCCACGTCGGTTTCGCTGGGGGCATGACGGTACTCCTTTTTCGCAAGAGGCCTCGCTCGATCCAGTCCCCCCTCAGATTGGACACCGCCGACCTGGCTTCGACGGGGACATCGCCGGCCTTCCGTGCCTGACCGGCCGCTTTCTGCGGGGCCCGGTTGCTCTTTGCGCCTAGCCGGTCGGCCTTTGCGCGCGACCGGCCGCTTTCGGCGCCTGACCGGCCGTCGCTTCATTGCCCCGGGTTTCGGGGTGGACCACGGCCTGTGCTCATAGAGACAAGCGTAGGCGGCGGGCCGAACTCACGTGGATTTCGTCGAGAGCGCCTAACAAAACCCCTCTCCCCTTTTGGGGGAGAGGGTAGGGTGAGGGGGGGATGCCCCGGCGCTTCGACCCTCCCCCGACCCCTCCCTGGCAGGGAGGAGGGTTGCGTTAGTGACTTTGAGAATCGGGAGGCTGGAACCAGCCGTCGAGGGAGTACGACTTGCCGCGGGAGCCGTCCTTGGCCGGGTCCTGGGGGTCGAACGCCGGCGTCTGCCATTCGCTGCCCAGGCCGTCGCCGTTGTCGTCCATCAACGAGTGCTCGCCGGCGGCCTGGGATTTCGCGGCGACCCACGCGTAGGCTTCCGTCATGGAGATATGGCCGTCGCCGTTAGTATCACTACGGTCGTCGGCTGTGCCACCCCGCAGCGCCTCCCGCCACTGGCCGGCCCAGCCCCAGGAGTTGCCGTGCGTGGCATCCTGCGAGGTGATCGTAATGACGCCCTCGCGCGAGAGATCGTCGATCACCGCGCCGCTGAAGCACGGGTTGTAGGCCCCGATGATCTGCCGGGCCGTGATCGCCTTCGTTAGCTCGCCCAGCTCCGCGTGCGTGATGTTGCCGTCATAGGTCTGGAAGTCATTCGCCCCGCCGTGATCGACCCAGTAGACGTACAGCAGATCGTCCGCGGTGCACTTCTCGCGTGCCCAGCGGTAGGCGGCCCGGATGTTCTCCGTCGTACTCTCGGCGTCCACGGCCTCGGGATGCTCCGCGGCCTTCGGTCCATACGAGAGGAAGTAGATGTTCTCGTCGCTGAACCCGCGCGCCTTCAGTTCCTCGTACATGCCGAAGGTGTCGTTCCAGTACCAGCCGTAATGCTTGGTGTCCGCAGGAGCGTGCCCGCCCATCACGATGATGGCGTAGCGCTGCCCGTAACCCCGCCACCCGGCGGTGCCGATCAAGTCTTCCGCTTCCTTGAGGAACCCCTGCGCCTCCTCATCCTGGGCGTACTTCGGGTCCTGCATAAGCTGACGCAACTGCTCAAGCTCCGCCTGGGCTTGCTCAAGGTGCCCGAGGCGATAATGCGCCATCGCCAGAAAGGCGACATCCGCCGGGTACCTGTCGCCGTTTGCAGAGTTGATTTCGTCTGCACGAATCAACGTGGACAAGGTATCCGCGTATCTGCCCACGCGGTACTGAGCGACGCCCAGCGTTCTACGATATACCCCGCTTTTCGGATCGAAACGGCAGAGGCTTAGAGCTGCGTCCAACTGCGGTTCGAAGTCAGCCATTACCCGAGGACGCTCTTCCCGCAAAGGCGACCCTTGCGGGAGACTGGGCGTCCATCTGCTCCGCTCGCCACCTGAGAGTTCCAACCAGACGCTGTCGTTGGTCTCTTCCATTTCGTGAGAGTGATCCTGGGTTAGCAGCAGGGCGCGTTCGCGCACAGAGTCGCTCAGCGAGTCATCGCTCTGTATGTAGTGAATCGCTTCGTCCACCGTGTCCACGTGGCGAAATGCGGCGTCAACTACGTCCTGCGCGCCCTGTTTGATTTCCGGACGGCGCTGTTTGGCGTCAGCCCAGCGCATGAAGGCTGCAGCTTGCCGCGTCGTTGCTGCTTGCCACACGCGTGTGCAGCCGCACCCAACGGACAGCAGTTGATTCCCACTTGGCCCGAAGGTCAGCCCCGCCGCGAAGAAATCACCTTTTTCAAGGGTCAGAAGCTCAAGCCCACTGGTCACTTCATAGAGACGGATTCCACCTTCACCACGTCGTCTTCCACAGGCAACCCGCTTCCCGTCCGGGCTGATTGCAACATATGAATCGCCGAGCGCCGGCAAATGCCTGTCAAGAGTAGCTAGGGCTTCTCCTGTGGCCGCGCTCCAGGTTGCGATAGTCCCGTCTGAACCGACGCCCATGATCACATCGCCGCCTCCGACAAAAGCAACAGCGAGCATTGTCTGATCACCCGTCCGGGACAGAAGTGTTTCACCGCTGCTTGCGTCGCAGACCTCTATGCACGGACCGCTCGCCCATGCGACGTCCCGCCCGTCGGGGCTCAAAGCGAAAGACCGGATCTCGGCGGGACACGGCACGGATGAAATCACTTGCGCGGACGTAATGTCCCAAATGCGGATCACGGCGGGTGATTCGGTTGTCGACGGCTCCTGAGAGGCAGACGGATCCGCGGGGTATACTGTGCGCACCTCTGGATCGCGCGGTGAACCAACCACGATACTCTTCGAGCCGTCGGCGAAGGTGGTCTCACGACGCGCGCGCGAAGCCAGGGCTAGCACGCGGCCACGCTGGTCGAAGCCCAAGAAGTCGGCCCCGAAGCCGAGTACGGCGACTTCCTGATGGGACCGTGCATCCCATAGGCATGTCGTGCCGGCCTCAGCGTCAGACGCGGCAATCCATCGGCCATCGGGACTCCACGCGGCACGTTCGCAGGGAAGGTAATACGCCAGCGAGCCAGAGCTCAAGCTGATCGCGCCGCGTTCAAGGGGCGATGCCGTCGCCGGGCATCCCGACAACGTTGTGACTTCGCAGTTCAATACCGTATCCCAGATTGTCATCGCGTTGGTGACAGGTTCCCGCAGCACTAAGTGCACACCATCCGGACTTAGCGCGAATCCACCGTAGCCCCTGGAACCGTGGATGTCCAACTTGGGGGCATGCTCAGTTTCCCACACCTTAATTGTTTTGTCCGTAGCAAGCGAAGTAACTTTTGTCCCGTTCTGGCCGAATGCCAAAGCCCGGACAGTCCCCAAATGTCCACGCAGTGTATGCAACTCCTGGCCCGTGCTCGCGTCCCAGACGTGTATGCTGCCATCACGGCTACCTGTGGCAACTCGAGTGTCGTCTGGCGAGAAAGCCGCAGCCGTCATTGTGCCAGGGGTGACAAGACGTGTCGATTCCTCTCCGGTTCGCGCATCCTGTATTGGGTATTCCTCATTATCCACAGGGTCATATGGAAATGTCTGCATGAAGCGATTCCCGCTGCAGGTCAACACGATCCTCTCGACCAGGATGTCGTCGGGGGTTGTCGCCATGCGCTCATTCGGTTCGGTCCGAATCACAAACAGCTTATTGTCGCGGTGCGCGAGTGGCTGTCTGTGGTCGAGACCTGACAACACATCTTGGAACGCGGCGCGGTCATCCAGCAAGTGTTCCAGCTCCTGGTTCGTGGGCAAGTCCCAGACCTTAAGTAGTCGCCTCATCGGTCCTGGCTCCGGGCCGCAAGCCCAGACGCCAATGAGCTGGCGACCATCGCCAGAGAAACTGAGCAGCAGGCACTGGGCATACCACCAGAGATCTTTGCCGCGGACGCTCAATTGCTCGCGCCCCGTTAGTGTGTCCCACACCTTGAGTGCCACTTCGTTCCCGCCCACGGCGAGGCTCTTGCCGTCGGGACTGAAAGCGATCGAATGCAACTGCCCTGCCTGCCCTTTGAAGACGCGCAGCGTCTCCCCCGTGATCCCGTCAAGTATCTTGACATCGTTACCCCTGGTGACAACGGCGATCTGCGTTCCGTCGGCGCTTGCCGCCATGGTCGAAGCCTGCTCGTCGAGGTAGAAAGTACGCTGGCTTCGATCGGCCACGTACAGCAGATGGTACCATTCCCAGCCGCGCAGGTCGTCCGGACATTGGGCCAGGAGTTCCTTCGCCCGTTTCGTGTCCTCGCGCTCACACGCCATCTGCGCGAGCGCAATCCGGTTGGCGTACAAGCTCCGCCGGAGGTTCTCGGCGTGCTCTTCGGTTTCGCGGGTCCTTTGTTCGGCGAGCCGGCGTTGCCCGACCTCAGCTTCCTGCGCGTCGCGGGCCGCTGTCTCAGCGGCCAGAGCTCGATCACGCTCGCGCTGGGCTTCCTGCCCTGCTGCGACCGCGCGGTCGCGTTCGGTGAGGATCTGCCCTTGCTGCTCGATGATCCGATCGCGGTGCTCGGCGATGCGCACACCCTGCACGGTGGCTACCACGGCGAAGACTGTCACCAGCACGAAGACCGTCACGGCAAAGGCCAGCGGCAGCTTGTAACGGGCGGCCAGCTTGCGGAACTGGTAGAGGGCGCTGGGCGGATGGGCCAGGATCGCTCGGCCGGTCAGATAGCGCTCAACGTCTTCCGCCAACGCGGCCGCGTGCGCGTAGCGCCGCGACGGCTCCTTCTCCAGCGCTTTCAGCGCGATCGTCTCGACGTCCCCGCGCAGAATGCGGTTGATCGTGCTGGGCCGGTGCGGCACGTCCTCGGAGATCACGCGCACGGCCTCGTGCAACATCAGACGATTGAGGTCGTAGGGCAGTTGCCCAGTGGTCAACTCGTAGAGAATGACGCCCAGCGAGTAGACGTCGCTGCGCACGTCGATCTCGTCGGGGTTGCCCCGGGCCTGCTCGGGACTCATGTAGGCCAGCGTCCCGATGACGTTGCCGACGGCCGTCATCGTCGTGGTGACGGCCACGTCCGCATCGGTGATGCGGGCCAGCCCGAAGTCCAGGATTTTCGGGTTGCCATCGCTGTCGACCAGGATGTTGGAGGGCTTCAGGTCCCGATGAATCACGCCGCGCTGGTGAGCATAGTTGACGCCCTGGCAAATCCGGCGGAACAGCTCCAGGCGAGCGGCGAGGTCCAGTTGATGCTGCCCGGCATACTGGGTCAGCGGCGTGCCCCGGATCAGCTCCATGGCGAAGAAGTGCTGGCCATCCTGGGTGCGACCGGCCTCGTAGATGGCAGCGATGGCCGGGTGCTTCAGGCGGGCGAGGGTCTGAATCTCGCGTTGAAAGAGCCGCAGGCGATGCTCATCGACGAAGGCCCCGCCGCGGACCACCTTCAAGGCCACCGAGCGCTTGGGCTGCTCCTGGAGGGCCTCGTAGACGATCCCCATGCCGCCCTTGCCCAGCTCGCGGATGATCTTGTAGCCGGGTACGGCCGGCAGCGGTGGAGCAGGACCCCCGGCCGCAGCCACCTCCGCCGCCTCCCGCTGCGCCGCCTCGATCATCTTCTGCTCGGCGTCGCTGTGCGCCCCACTGTCCGGCTCACCGCTCATGACCCGCCTCCATCGCCCCGGATCCCCACGCACGTAACGCGATTGGCACCACTGTAGCGTCGGCCCCCCGCGGGCGACGTGGTTGTTAGCGCCGCCCCGAGAAACCTGCGTCGGCCGCAAGGGGCCGACGCTACATCCTCGACGCCCTCCGTCGCCGCGGTTCCGACGCGGACCGCGGTCTGCTCAAAGAGACAAGCGTAGGCGGCGGCCGGAACTCACGTCGATTTCGTCAGAAACTGGGAGGCCGTCCCCAAGAGCTCCGCCAGCCGGCGATGAGCCCGTGCCCGCAGCATGTAAACCGCCCCGGGGGTGCGTTTCAGCTTCTGGGCGACTTCCTCTACGGGCCGCCCTTCCAGGTCGTACGTCTCCACAACTTGGCGGTACGCCGGTGGCAGTTGGGCTAAGGCGTGGCCCAGCATGCTCCGCGCCTCCGCTCTGGCTGCGGTCCTGCTGGGGGTGCTCCCGCTGCCGCCGAGATGCTCGAACAGGGCCAGGAATGAGTCGTCGCCGGCCGGCGGGTCGAGCCGGTGCCAGTTGCCGCCGCGTTTCTCGGTGTCCAGCATGCGGATGGCGTCGAGCAGATTGCGTTTGGCGATGCACACCAGCCAGGCGGTGAGCGAGCTTTCTTGTTGCGGCTCAAAACGGGCGATGTCGAGGAACGCGTCGACGTACGTCTCCTGCATGACGTCGTCGACGGAGAGCACGGACTGCCAGCGGGCCGGGATCTGACCGGCAAGCTGCTGCCGCACGGCCGGCGCTTCTCGGCGCAGGACGGCGGCCAGCGCTTCGGCGTCACCATCGATGGCTTGCATCAGGAGGTCGTCCTTCACAGACGCCACTGTGGTACTCCCGAAGGTTCCGGGTGGACGGGGCGCGCTCACCTGTGTGCGATATTGAACTGCCCTACATCGACGTGTGCAAGGGGCCGCCTGTCGCCGGCGTTCAGTGCCGCTTCACGCCTGGCCGGCTCCGACCTGCTGAGGGTGTGCGCGGCTTTCCAGAACCTAACGGTTGCTTCACGGGCGGCAGGCACAGCAGACAATGGCTGGGCGCTGTTGGCGCCCTTCTGGCCCCCGGAGTTGCAGAGGGATCGGTCATGTCCTGCAAGGTCTCGAAGGAGCAGCTTTGGAGCTGGATCGACCGCGATGCTCCCGAACTCGAGGAGCACCTGGCCACTTGCCCGCAGTGTCGGGCGAAGGCGGCGGAGATTCGAGCGGGGATCGAGACTGTGGAGAGCGCTCCGGAGCCGGCCACGGTTCCACTTTCCGAGAAGATCGGGCCTTACGTCATCCAGCGATTGCTCGGAAAGGGCGGGCAACCTCGTGTGCATCCGGAGGATCTCCAGCTTGAGGTTGACTTCGGTAAGCTCCGGAGCCTTGGCGCCCGCTGACGCATAGCAGGCTCGAACCAACCCCTCGAATAGCCCGTACAACGTGCCTTCAATGCGCTGCCCGAGCCCGTAGCGATGCGAGCGCGGGAACTTCTCCAGTCTGCCCAGGTACCACTTGAGCAACGCGTAGGTGCGATCAACCACGGGCAGGGTGTTCTTGCTCATTTTTGCGCGCTGCGCGGCCTTTCGGGCCGCGAACAAAGGGTAAGAGCAAAACAGGTCAAAGCGCTAAGTCCCCGACGCAACCCGAAACCCGAGGTTGTCGTTGCGGTTGTCGGGCGTGTTCCTGTTGCGGTTCGCGGAACGCAGGTTCCTGGCATTGTTGTTCCACGAGCCGCCGCGAAGAACGCGGTCTCGAACTTCTTGTCGGTCGAGCTTTCGTCCTTGCCGATGTTGATCCGGAGTGTCGCACGCGTCTGCGGGTCGATCGCCTCGGCGGACCCCACGTGAAAAGAGAGCAACTCAAGTCGCATCAGGACGTCGGGCTCGTCGGGGGAGCCGGCGATCGCCGGATCGACGGAAGTGGGCTCCAGCACGGCCGGGCCATCGGGGGCGGCGCTGAGCTGGAAGACCAGGAACTGCCGGGCAAGATCAAACCCGGCGCCGCCCTCGATGCTCAGCGGGGCGCCCGCGCGCGCCGCGCTCTTCTCAGGCCGACGGTGAAGTTTCTCCAGGCACTCGCCCGAAGGCACGTTGCGCATGGGCGTAACAACAGCGTCGCTCGGGAAGCCAAAGAACTCGTGCATAATTCACCTCACTGAGTCGGCGCGGGGCTTGCCTGGTCGTCGCCGGAGTCTGGGTCCTTTCGTCGGGGCTGGATCAGCTTAGCGAGCTCGTCGATATGGGAAAGCAGGTCATTCATCCCCAGAAGCTCGGCAGCCGCACGGCTGCGCTGGAGAACCTCAATCGCCTTCGACGTATGCCCGCCTGCGGCCAGGAACTGGGCGAACACGGGGCCGATCGCCGCGATGCCTTGTGCGCGTTCCATGTGTTCAACAATCGCGTAGGCCAATGCTACTCGCGGCGCCGCGGCCTCATAATGCTCGTCCTGCAAATCAAGTTGCGCCAGCGCCCAGAGAGTCGAAGCGATGCCATCGGCGTCTTGAAGAGCGCGATTCGTCTCCAGCCTTTCCTCATGTAGCCGACGTGCCTTCGCCGTGTCCCCCTGTGCCAAAAGGATGTTCGCAATCTTGCCCTTGGCCGCCGCGATCGACCGCACATCGCCCAGACGCTCCAGGGCCGGAATCACCTCCTCTTGCCAACTGCGCAGCGCCTCGTCGAGCTGCCCGCGGGCCTGGAGGATGTCCGCAATCTGGCCCTTCGTCACCGCGATCAACTGCACGTCGCCCAGACGCTCGTAGACCGGAAGCTCCTCCTCCCGCCGGATGCGCAGCGCCTCGTCGAGCTGCCCGCGGGCCTCGAGGATGTCCGCAATCTTGCCCTTCGCCACCGCGATCGACCGCACGTCACCCAGACGCTCCAGGGCCGGAATCACCTCCTCTTGCCAACTGCGCAGCGCCTCGTCGAGCTGCCCGCGGGCCTGGAGGATGTCCGCAATCTTGCCCTTCGCCACCGCGATCGACCGCACGTCGCCCAGACGCTCGTAGACCGGAAGCTGCTCCTCCCGCCGGATGCGCAGCGCCTCGTCGAGCTGCCCGCGGGCCTGGAGGATGTCCGCAATCTGGCCCTTGGCGATCGCGGCTTCGCGGGGACGGTCGCCCACCACGACGGCGAAGCGTTGGAATGTCGCCAGTGCGTCCTCGAGCTTGCCTGCCCGATGCTGGCGCTTGCCGAGTTCGAAGAGAAAGACATCCAGCCCTCCGGCGTGGGCGGCGTGCTCTGGTTGCTCCAGCGCCGCAGCGCCTTTCGCGAAGTGCTCGTCGGCCACGCCACCGTCGCCGCTTGTGGCGAGGTTGGTCGCGGCCCGCGCCCGCAGCTCGATCGGGACCATGAGGCCGAGTTCTTCGAGAAGCTCGATGCACGCCACCGCCAAGCCCGCCGCGGCCTTCGGCTGACCGCGGCGTTCCAGCCCGAACGCTGCATCTGCCCCGCAGGCCTGGACCACCTTGCCGTTACCCGCCAGCAGCGCCAGCCGGACGAGTTCGAGGTCCGCGGTGAACGGGCGACGCATTCTGCCGGCGGCACCTCCCCAATCCGCGAACACGGCATTCACCGCGGAGGCGGCGGCGCGCGATTGCTCCTTTTTCGAGAGCTGCGGAAGCCGTCCGGCGGCGAACCGGTTCACGGCCCAGGCGGTTTGGTTCGGACCGACCGGGTCGTCATACGGCTCGACCAGCCCCAGGTCTTGCAGCCGCGGCAGGCGGCCGCCGAACTTGTCGGACAGCCCGGCAAACGCCCCGGCGGGGACCGGGAGTTCGAAAACGGTCGCGGCGCGCAGAAGCCGGCGGTTGTCATCGCCGGCGAGCTGGATCAGGCTATCCACGGCCAGGTTCTCCAGGAAGCCCCGGACGCGCTCATCCGGCGGTAGATCGCCCCGGTTCAGGAAGGTCTCCACCTGTTCCAGCAAACGCTGCGTAACCTTGGCCGGCACCTCCGGGTTCAGTGCTATCTTCAGCCCCAGTAGGTCCTGAAGCCCCGGGTTGCCTCTGGCGCAAAGCTGTGCGTGGGCCAGCAGCTTGACGCGGTCGTTCAACTGGTCGCCCGGCAGGCGACCCCGCGCTTCCTGAACCTGCCGGAGGCTGAGCTTCTCGCGCGCCGCCTCGTGAAAGGCGCCGAGCTGAATCGAGGTCAGCTTGTCTGCCAACTCCACGTCGTGCCGTGACAGCGTGAACGGGAACCGGCTGGTGACCAACAGCCGGCTGTCCGATCGCGCCGGGTCGAAAGCCCGGAGCACAGCCGCCAGTGCCTCGCGCACGTCGGCACGGACGCGGTGCCGTCCGCCGGCCGGGTCGTCTTCCAGCACGCGTTCCAGGTCGTCGATCAGCAGCAGCACGGGCCTGCCATCCGCCGCGTCCTTGCAGGGGCCGGCCAGGAGTCGGATGAGATGCTCTTCGAACGTGTTGGGGTGGTCGCGGACTTCCTCGATCGCGCGTCTGAGAATGCCCTGTGCGGCTTCGTTTGCGCTGAGCGCCTCCTGTAGCGCCTCGAGGATGCTTCGCGCATCGTAGTGCTTGAACACGACGGCGAGCGCGAAGTCCGGCAGCCGATTGCTGATCCTGGCCGCTAGGCTCGACTTACCCAGCCGGCCCATGCCGTGAATCAGCAGCCCGGCGTGTTCCCCGCCGCCGAGGATCGACAGCGCCGTCTGAAGTTCCCGTCGGCGGCCAACGAATTCCGCCGGATCAGCCACCTCCAGGCGCTCGCCCTCCTTCACGGCCAGCAGCTTCTTCTGGGCGTGATCCGGCGGCAGCATCGAGCGCTTCCTCCGCGCGCCCTGCTTCACCACCGGTCCACCGCCGTGCGGGCCGACCCACAGCCGCGGCAGGTGCCAGTCGCGCCGCAGCAGCGGCCCGCCGGCGAGCCGGCGCGCGAGGTCATCCGGCGTGTCCTTGTCCCCCACGCCGGCCACAACGTCGTCTGGCGCATTCACCAGGCAATCGCGGGCACTGGCGACGGCTTCGGGGGTGGACATGCTCCTTGCCAGCCGTTCATAGAGCTCCTGCGCGAACCGGGTTGCCGCGGAATCCGCCACCGATCCGCCCCAGCCAAGCACCGTGGGAAAGCCCGCGCTGACCATTGAGGTCGCAAGCGAATGCGCTACAAGCTGATTCCGGCCCGAGTCGCCGGCGTCGGGCGATGCTCCGTCCTTGGCGCGACTCGTCGCGGCACTCAGACAGGCGGAGAGAAACGTGAAATGGGCGCGATACGGCTCGAGCGCCCGAACCAGGTCGGTGGCGCTGACGGGCAGCGGCGCCCCGTGGCTGTCCTCCATGAGCAGCACCGGCGGCTTGTCGGCAAGCCCATGGCAGGACAGGTGCAGAACGGGGGGCTTTTGCGCCAGCCTGGCGATGACCTTCCCCAGTTGCCGCGGGTCACCCGAATCCTCTACCAAACAGGTCGAGATCGGAGGTCGGGCCGGTGGCCCGCAGAATGGCCATCTCCTCTGCCTCGAAGTCCAACTCGCGGGGGCCGCGAGGCGCGGAGGCCATGAAGACGACGCCCAGGCGATAGTCATCCAGCTCCGAGGGCGTGAGAGGATCACCGAGGCAGCGGAACGGGGCGTAGCAGAGCGTTACGTCTCCGGCGAGAAAGCCCTCGCGACCCGGAAGAACGCCCTTGGGCAAGGCCAGCAGTTCCCAGGGCGCCCGCAGCACGTCCATGGCGGCGCCTTCCGGACGAAGGTCGCTGCGGATTTCGAGGATCAGGGGCGACAGCGCGCTTTTGAGCAGCGTGTGCAGCCAAGCCTCGTCGCCGTCAAGCCAGGCGAATAGCTCGATGCCGATCTCGAGCAACGCGGCCCGCTCAAGATCGACTTGCAGAGTTACTGCCGGGCCGCCCGGGCGGCTGTCGATGAGCCTCTCATACCGATCCGCCAGCGCCTGCACGGCAGCCGCTCGCGCTGGCGTCAGCTCACGGCGCCCTCCGCTCAAGTTGGCTTCGGCGCAGTGTAACTCCAGGAATCCACCGGTGACATGTAGGATTGCGTGCACGCGTGACTCCCGCATAGAGGCAGACGCCGCATACCCGATTCTGAGTCGATGTGACAAGCCGGCGCCTGCGCGTTCGTTTCCCCCGACACCGCGGCAACCCCCGACCGTTGTGTGAAGGCTACCGCGCCGCGCGGTCGGCCGCAAGCCCCCCAACGAACTGTGGAGATGGTCATGTGGTCATACGTGTGGTCGAGCGGCACGCATCCAACCGTCCCGCCTACACCCTACGTGTGTAAGCGGCAGCGGGCCGCGCTGGTCCGCACCCGCCGGACGGCGCGCCGGCCGCACAGCGAAGGCCATCGTTGGCACCGACTTGTCGGGAAGATGCCGATGATGAGTCGCCGCGACGTTGTCGACCCCACCGGTCCGGGCTGTCTCCAGCCCGAGCAGTGTCGGACCGGGGTCGCTGCCAATCTCGCGGCGGGAGTACTCCGCACGCGCGAGCGGCGACGAGCCGCCACCGCGCCACCGAGCAGCGGCCCGCCGTGCGGTGCCCAGTGCACGTGGGCACACCACGTCTGCTGAAACCACATCTTCAGTGAGATGGACGCCCTGGTGGCGCCAAGATGCACCCACCGGGCCCAGCGACCGGCAGCCCGGGTTCAGTCGCACTGTAACGGCCGGCTTTTCTCGACGCCCCGGGGCGGGGTCTGTGGCAGTCGGCGAGCGCTAGGCGCGTTATATAGCGGGACGGTTCGAGGCGGCGGTGGACGTGGACTGGGAGGCGCGTGCAACACGAGAGACCCGCGACGACGGCCCGGGACGTGCGTGAGGAACGGTGCCAGCTCGGTGCCGGTCCGGGTCGGATGTGCGGTCGCCGCAGAGCATGGCGGCGCTGCGCTTGGCCATGCCACCCCATCGAAGTGCCCACTCGCTGCCGCTCGGGCTCGGACGGCGCCCGCAGAGCATGGCGGCGCTGCGCTTGGCCATGCCACCCCGTCGGAGTGTCCGGTCGCTTCCGCTCGGGCGCCCGAAGCAGGACGCAACAACGAGGGCGGGTGTGTTATGATGCGGGCGGTGAGGTGACGCGATGATTATGGTACACATCATCTTTCAGGCACACATCGATCCGGTGTGGATGTGGGGTTGGTCGACGGGGCCGCACACGAGCCCGGGGCCCAACCCCTGGCTGTGGTGGGCGCTTAGCAGCCTGTTGAAGAACCCCCGCCTAGCGCCGGGACCCTCAGTGACCCGTGTGCCAGGGGCGTTCTGCGTCGGTCGCGGGGGGCCGACGCTACTTCTTCAACGGGCTGTTAGGCACAAGAGTGCGTTTCAAAGCAGCGTCCGCGTGGCCTCCGCCAGCCGGGCCGGGTCGAAGCGTACGAGCGCCAGCTCCGGTCCGTCGTGCGCGGCCGTGAACATCCACGTCCTTCCCAGTTGCTCCCGCCAGGTGCCGCATAGCCGCGCCGACTCGTGGATGTGCCCGTGCAGAGTGAGCAGCGGCTGACGGGTCTCGATGAACCGCGTCATCGCCACACTCCCGACGTGCACGTCGACCGGAGCGTGGTCAATCACCCTGCCGTCCAGGGCCGCGCGGTCCAGGCTCGTGCGGTAGGGGGGGCCGTGGAGCAGAAAGACCGCGTGTCCAAGGTCGTCCAGGTCCGCGAGGTTCACCAGATCTGCGGCAATCGTGGCCGCTCGCAACTGGGATTCCGTTACCGCCACGCTGTGATACCCGGCCTCGGGTGGCACGCAGCCGGGGTCTACGTAGCGCGACACGTCGTAGCGTTCCCAGTCCTTTAACAGGAACGGCGTGGGCGGCACGAAGCTGTACCCGAATACGTGATAATCGCCGACGCTCACCCGGCGAAAATGAATGTACTCCCAGAGACCGTCGGCGGCCGCCTCCAGCAACGAAGCCTCAGCGCTCCGGCCATCGTCGTTCCCGAGGATCACCAGCACGCGCGGGTACGCGCCGCCGAGGACCTCTCGCACCCGAGCGAAGCCGGCCGCCAGGAAATCGTGAATGTAATCGTCGCCGTCCCCGGTCGTTGAATGGCTCGACGCGAACGCGTGCGGCAGCAAATCGCCGCCGAGCAGCAGCACCTCGGGCTGCTCGGCCGCCACCGCCTCCCAGAGCTTGCGATAGCGCTCCGCGCGTCCGTGCAGATCAGAGACGAAGAACCAGTTGCTCATGCGCCCGCCTCAGTGGTGGCACGTCGTCCGCCGCCGCTGCCCGACGCGCAGCGTTCTCTCCGTACGCGTCTCCGCAGCCCTCGTGCGCCGGGCAGTATAGCCGCGGCTCCGGGCGCCTGTCGTCCGGATGCGGCACGCCGTCTCCAGAACGAGCTCGGCATCGTAATGACGCCGGTCCCGGCCGTGGGAGTATAGCTCTCGGCCATCGGTCCCGGCCGTTTGGTACGCAAGGCACCCCGTTCCGGTGCAGGTCCTCGACGTGGACGCCGCGCGATCGCGCTCGCTACCACATGTGGGGCGGGTTCCACCGGCCGTGTCGGGTTCGGCCATGTCGGGATTGGCCCTCGCGGCGGGCAGAGCCCGCCCTGCGTCCGGATCGTGTCCGCGTATACGACCCGCGCAGGGTGGGTTCCACGCGCCACGCCGACCAGTGGCAACGCCGAGCCCGCTCGGCGGGCGCGAGCCGCAGAGCTCCGGTGGCACTCAGCGCTGGCAGACCGACGTGTGCGGCAATCGCTGATGGATTCCAGTGATACTGTAGGTGCTGGTTTTGGGGGAAGCAGTACTGCCGCATCCAAGCGCGTATTGACTGAATGGCGCAGGGCGCCTTAGAGTTGCAGCTTGTATGCGCGGGGCCACGTCCGATCCGGGCCCCGGCATCAACGGCGCGGACGAGGTCGACTCGGAGGCCGCCGTGGCGCGGGGGGCTCCGGGGTCGAAGACGCAATCTCACACGCACGCGGAAGCGCGAGAGGGATGGCCGCTTGTGGCTGCGCGCGTGGCGCTGCATGTCGCACATGAAGGAGGCGCATCGATGAAGACTATGTGGTGGGGAATCAAGGTGTGTGGAGCGCTGCTGCTGAGCAGCGGACTTCTGTACGCCAGCGCTCCGCCTGACGCGAACGTCGCGGACAGAGTGGACTTGGCGCGCGCGGCACGACCAGCAAGCACGGACAACGGCACGCCGGGCGCCGGACTCGACGGGCTTGCATCCGAGGTGGCGGGCCAGCTTGGCGACGCAATGCAGGGGAGCCCGCTTGCCGGAGGTGACCGTGGCGTCTTCTATGACAATGGTCCGCTGGTTACGCATCCCGGCGGCGGTTGTGGTGGCGACATCAGCCAGCTGCAAACGGGTCTGGGTCTGAACATCATTGGTTTCGGCGCTGACATCGCCAACGGGATCCACTTGGCCGACGACTTCACGTTGACCGAGAGCCGCGTGTTGGGCACGGCCACGTTCTTTGTGTACGAGACCGGCGCGCCCGCGCCGACAATCACTGGTGTGTACGTCCAGATCTGGGATGGGCCACCGAACGCAGGCGGTAGCGTCATCTGGGGCAACATGGCAACCAACCGGCTGGTACCGCCTGTGACGTTCTCGGGAATCTACCGGTCGCCACCTACGATCGACTGTACGCGTCAGATTCAGGTGGTGGTGGCCGACCTGGGAGGGGTCATCCTGGGACCGGGTACGTACTGGGTGGAGATGAGTCTCACGGGGAGCGCCGTGTACACCGGTCCGTGGGTTCCGCCCGTGACCATCCTGGGGCAAACGGGCAAGCCGGGCGCTAATGCGCTGCAGTGGCTTTCGGACCATTGGGCCGCGGTGATTGACGACGGCCAGGCACAGGCCCCGCAGGATCTTCCGTTCCTGATCAGCAGCGGCGTCGCGCCCACGCAGCGCGCGAGCACCTCTGAGAAGGGCAGCCTGATCGTGTACCCGAAGGTGGAGTTGCGGTGGCAGGCGGGCACGGGGAACCTGAAGCAGGATACGTTCATTGATTTGACCAATGACTACCCCGCGTCGGTGGCCGTGCAGTTGTATTTCGTCAACGGTGATCCGCCGGCCCCGGCCGTCTACAATGGTGCCACGCTGGTCGAGCGAGCCCATCCCGGCTACAACTGGGTGGGCAACGCAATCTGGCTGAGCAATGTCAATCACCAGGACGAGCCGGCATTCTGGTCCGCTTTCACCGGCCAGGAGAAGGGTGTGGAGTCGTTCACGGTGCTCGACCCGCCGTCCGGGCCGTTCAACCCCGCGGATCCCAGCACCTGGCCCGGCCGGCCGGCGGACGACGGCAGCGGGGATCGCGTGTTGCGCGGTTTTGTACTGGCCTGGGCAGTCAACGAACTTGCCGAGGAGATCTGCTGGAACCACCTGAGCGGCGATGCCCTGCTGATTGACTACCTCGACACCATGGCGTGGGAATACAACGCCTGGGCATTCGCGGCGCTGGTCGACGTGCCCCAGGGTGACCCGACGGGTACACCTGGCGAACTAAGCCTGGACGGCATCGAGTACGAGGCCTGTCCCAGCATGCTCCTGCTGGACTTCTACGCCTCGGGCACACACGCTCTGAGCGGCGGCAATAACGTGGATGTCACCGGTGACACCGACCTGACGCTGCTGCCCATGTTGATCGATGAGCGTCAGGATACACTGGGCCCCGTACTCACCAAGGCCAAGTTCGATATCTGGAACCAGAACGAGGTCAAGTTCTCCAACACGACTCGTTGCCTTACGCTGTGGGACCAGCAGTTGCTGAGCCTGTACGGCGTGCCCAACCACTTCCTGCGACAGTACCTGCAGACCAACAAGGGCAAGGCGCGGATTGACGGCGTGGCCAGCGCGGCCGTGTGCGGTCCCGGCAGCGTGAGCGCTCCGCTGCTGGCTGTGGCCGCCAAGGTCCTGACCTTCGTCAACCAGGGCGTGACGGACTACGAGACGGCCGGCCTTACCCCCGTGGGCATGGGCTACGAGCTGGGAGCCATCCTCTACGACCCCGATCCCAACTCGATTCCGCCGGAGGCCCCCGCGCCGTAGGGCTTACGGGCTGGAAGGCACGGGGTTCGCGGGCCTGCGGCCGGTGAGTCCGACCGCCGCTCACAGCATGGGCACGGGGGCCCGGGGGCGCAAGCCCAACGGCAAAGGGGGGCGCCGCTACAGCGGCGCCCCCCGCTTTTGGGAGCGGGCAGCCCTTTGCGAAGTCACTGGTGAGCCCGTCTCGGTACGGCGGTCGCCCAACGGGGGGCACGCGTATTCGTTGCGGTCAATAGCTGATATGGACTATAAAGTGCAGCATGTCTGTAGTTCTGCATAGGCTTTTTCCAGTTGATCCGATTATGGGAATGTGGATTGACTTTCAGATGTTGGGTTCGATAAAATGCAGCCCAGGCGCTCCGTGGTTTTAGGACGTAGTAACCCGGAGTTGGCACTGAGCGTCGGTCAGCGGAGGAACGGGAAGAAGTGAGGCGTGGCGGTGCTGCCGGCAGAGCAGCCCCAACCAAGCGAACGTTCGCGCAGGTCCGCCGGTCGATGAGTCGTGATGAAGGAACATCTCGAGGGGCGGCGCCCCGCAGCCGGTAACCGACGGTACTCGGGGAGCATGAGGCAACGGGGCGTGACGCACGGTGCCGACCACCAGCGCGGCGCGCAGGCAGACGCGACGCGCGGGACTGGTGCATCCAGCGGAGCGGGCGACGGGAAGCGAGATTTGGCGTTCGGGAGAGAAGGCAATGACACGCACGATTGGGATCGTAGGGTTGACTTTGGCCGCGATGGTCCTGGTGGGCGGCGCGCCGGCGCAGGGCGTGCTGGTGACATTCGAGGAAGGCGTCGGGAATGACGGCGGCATCATCAACACCCAGTACTCGGGGATCACGTTCCAGAGCGCGACCTCGGGGTTCCCCTGGTACTACTCCGATGTGACGACGGGCAACTACAACGCTTCGTCCTGGCCGACAGGCCAGAGTTGGGGCACGGGCAACTACTGGATTAACGAATTCGCCGCCGCCTGGACCTCGGTGGCCGGCGATGACGGGAAAATCGCGTTCGACAACCAGGACGCCACGTTCGTCCAGATCAACTACAGCTCGTACTCAGCCTTCTACCTGGAGGCCTACAACGCCGGCGACGTACTCCTGGACACCGACATGGGGCCTGCGAACTTGCGGTTCCTGCACGGCAATGGAGGCGGCCCGGGCACGGTGCGCGTGGACGCGCCACCGGGGGAGACGATTGCCTACGTTCTCGTGCACGACTCCGGCAATTACTGGATTGTGGATAACGTCCTGACGGACGCCACCGGCATCCAGACGCCGGCTGATTTGCAGATCGTGAAGTTCCTCGACGCGAACGGCAACGGCGCCCTCGACGGCGGTGAGGGGTTGGCCGGCGGCTGGCAGTTCCACGTTACGGGGCCCTGCGGCTTCGATACGACAGTCACGACCGGTGCCAGCGGGACCGTCTCCTTGGACAGTCTGATGGGCGGTGAATATACGATCACCGAGATCACCCAGGCGGGGTGCCAGGTGACGACGCCGAATCCGCAAGTCATCGCGATTGGGGACCAGAGCGGCACGGCCGTTGTGCAGTTCGGAAACAACTGCTCGCCGGCGCCCGCCACGCGTGGGGGGACGTCTCAGAAGGGCAGCTTGGTGGTCTTCCCGAAGGTGGAGTTGCGGTGGGACGCGGCCACGGGGAACCTGATCCAGGATACCTTCGTCGATCTGACCAATGACTACCCCGGGCTGGTGTTGGTGCTGATGTACTTCGTGAACGGCGATCCGCCGGCGCCGGCCGTCTACGATGGCGCTACCCTCCTCGAACGCGAGCACCCCGGCTACAACTGGGTGGATAACGAAATCACGTTGACAGGCAACGAGCCGGCGTTCTGGTCCGCGTTAACGGGCCTGGAGAAGGGCGTCTCGCCGTTCACGGTGCTCGATCCGCCGGCGGGGCCGTTCAACCCGGCCGATCCGAACACTTGGCCTGGTCGGCCGGCGAATGACGGCAGTGGGGACCGCGTGCTGCGCGGCTTCGTGCTGGCCTGGGCGGTCAACGCGGACGGCGTCGAAATCCGCTGGAACCACCTGAAGGGCGATGCGCTCGTGCTTGACTACGACGACACGCTGGCCTGGGAGTACAACGCTTGGGCATTCCAGGCGGTTACCTGCGCCGCGCACGGTGAGCCGACCGGCTCGCCGGGTGAGCTGCTCCTGGACGGTATCGAATACGATGCCTGCCCGAGTCTGCTGCTGTTGGACTTCTACGCCTCGGGTTCGCACGCTCTCAGCGGTGGGCACGACGTGGAGGTCATTAGCGATACCGACCTGACGCTGTTGCCGATGTGGATCGACGTGCGCCAGGACAACGGCGGGCCGGTGACGACCAAGGCGAAGTTCGACATCTGGAACCAGAATGAGGTGAAGTTCTCGAACACCGAGCGGTGCATCACGTTCTGGGACCAGCAGTGGCTGAGCTTGTACCAGACGCCGAACCACTTCCTGCGCCAGCACTTGCAGACGAACAAGGGCAAGGCGCGGATTGAGGGGATGGCCAGCGCGGTGGTCTGCGGCCAGGAAAGCGTGAATGTCCCGCTGCTGGGCGTGGCCGCCAAGCTGCTGACGTTCCTGACGGTCGGCCCGGCAGACTATGAAGCTACGGGCCTCACCCCGGTGGGGATGGGCTTCGAGTCAGGCCGCATAACCTACGACTTGCAGGAGCCGCCGCCGGAATTGCCCTTGCTGCCCGGCGCCCCTGATACGGATGTAGCTTTCCAGCGGGTCCAGCGCGTGACCCCAACACCTGCCCCGCTCAGCGGCCGCACAGACCGAGTGCGTTGAGCCGGCTGTGCCATGACGGGGGCGCCGCGGACGACGCGGCGCCCCCGTTGCTTGCGCTGGGCGGCCAGGCGCGGGCGGCGCGGTAGTGAGACGACCCGCGCGCGAACGCCCGCGCCCAACCGCAACTCCGGGCGCGGGAAGCGAGTGCAGGGGTGTACGCAGACAGGTGCCGGCGGTGCTCGGGTTCGGTCGTAAGTTGAATGGCTCCACACCATGGAGAAACCGATAGCGAGTCCAGGGTGGCACGGCCAAGCGCAGCGCCGCCATGCCTTCGCGCCGACGGGTGGCTGTTGCGACAGCATGCGGGCGTCTTCGGCTTGCGTATGCCACCCTCGCGGTTTCCCGTTGGCGCGGTCCGCTGCACACGGGCGTGCGCGCCCGTGCGTCAATTCAGGGTAACGCAGCACCGCGCGGGCTGCGCTTGACACTCGGCGTCAAGGGGAGCACGCCCGCGGTTCGATACCGGCGCGCCATCGGGAAGCGCAGCTCGGCGCATCCCGAACACACGTCGACCTCGGTCAGCAGCGGGTGAACGCAAGGCACGCACTCCCCGAGGTGACGGCTGCTCCGGGTTGCATGGCGATCTGCGAGGGACACCCGGCACTCGCATGCGGTGCGTCATCAGCAAAGCGCGAAAGCGTGGCATACACATGGCCAGACACGCTGAACGGAGGCGCGTTCGCCGTCGATTTCCCGTTGCACCCGCTGCGCGATTTCGGTAGGATGAAGGTATTCGGACAGGGGAGAGCGGGAGACAGGAAGAGGCCTTCCCTGACATTTCCAGTCTTGGCAACACATTCGGGGCCGCGGGGCGTGAACTCGCGTGGCGGAGCGGGGCGGTTGTGGCGTGCGCCTGCCTGGGCGCAGCACAGTCGAAAGGAAGGAGTATTGGCGCATGGTGCGGTCGGTCTCACGAGCAGTTTGGGCGGCGCTGGTGCTGGTGGCACCCGTCGCGGGGGCGGATTGGCAGTTGCAGAACGTCCGAGCGATCGCGGCGTTCGGAACGCAACCGAGTCTATGGGACGGCAAGGTTGCCTTTCTGTATGGCAGCGGCGGACCCCTGATGTACTACGACGGCTTCGAGGTCGTGACCGTCTACGGCGCGGAGCAGTACAACTACGAGCCCGCGACGGCGAACGGGTACGTGGCCTGGCGGAACCGCCGCAGTCGTGCCTGGGTCAATGACATTTACCGTTGGAACGGCCAGACGGTGGTGAACATCTCCAACGGCGCGGACGTGAGCGACTGTACGCCGTCGCTGGGCCGCAACGGTGATATCCTGTGGAGTCGCAACTACACGCAACTCATGTATTACAACAACGCCACGGGGCAGGTGACCTCGCTCGGCGTGAGCGGGCAACTGCCTTCGTTGTTCATCCGCCCGAACGGCACCAAGACGTATGCGTATCAGGACCCCAGCACGTATGAGGTCAAGTACTACGACGGGACGGTGACGCACACGCTGGCGGTGGGCGCCAGCATGGGGGCTTTTCCCTCCCTGTGGGACGGGGCGGTGGCCTGGATGGGGGAGGGGCCCGGCGGACTGTTTGTCAATACCGAGATCTTCTACTGGAAGAACGGGGTGACGACGCGCTTGACGAACGACCCGGCCCCCGGCATCGGCGATGCCAACCCGCGGGTGTGGCAGGACATGGTCGTCTGGGGCCGCATGACCGCAGGTCCGCTGCAGCCGCATCGCCTGTACTTCTGGGACGGGCAACTGGTTCGGGCCCTGCGCACCACGGGCGGCAACTACCCGAGCTTTCACGACAGGCAGATTGCGTGGGTGGAGAACGACGGCATCTACCTGGGCGACCTGGTGCTGCCCGGTGATCTCGACGATGACGGCGACGTGGACACGGACGACTACATCGTCCTGGCTGGGTGCCTGGCGGGGCCGCTGGAAATCGGCCCCGCAGACTTCGACGATGACGCGGACGTAGACTGGGACGACTTGGCTGCCTGGCTCGGTTGCTTCCACGGGCCGGGGGTCGTGGCTACGGGTCCGTGTTCGGCCAAGGACCTCGACGGGGACACGGATGTCGACCTGCGCGACTACGCTCGGTTCGTTGCGTTCTACGAGCGCTCACCGGAGGAACCGCTGCCGGCCGAGTGCCGCGTGGCGGACCGGGACGCCGACGGCGACGTGGACTTCAGGGACTTTGCCCGGTGGGAACTGCTGCTCCAGCCGTAGGTGGGGCCGGGGGCTGCCGAGTGGTGCGGGTGGCTTCAGCAACCGCCGCAGTGCAGAGGCTCCGGGCTGATTGAGGCTGAACCGCCGCAGTCCGCGCGTCGAGCGAGGACGGGCGTCACCTGGCGCGTGCGGCGGCGAAAGCGCCTCCGCAGCGTGCTTCGTGGTGGGGCGGACCCTGGCCTGACCACGTGCCCGGCACGGCTACAGTGCCAAGTGCACGGCCGTGCCGTCCGCAACCGGCTCCGCCTGGACCACGGCAAAGCGGTCACGGTAGGACCGCTGGCCGAGCGTGATCCGCAGTTCCGCAGGCGTACCGGGGGCCACTTGCAGGCACCCGGACGTTATCACCCTCGCCCCGCCATACCCGATGTCGAGGCAGGTGACGCGGTGGTCTGCCTTGCCGATCGTCATTGTGCCGGGCAGGTGGCGAGCGTAGCGGTAACCGGCACGGCGTTCGGGCGACGCGGGCGTCGTGGGCAGCGGTTCCTCGATGTCCGGACAGATGAGTTGGCGGATCGGGCCGTCCTGCACGTACTTCGAAAGCTGCTGCGTGGTCATGGTAGCCTCCTGGCGAGCGGGACACGGGCCTCCACAACGTAGCTTCTACATCGGTCAGAGTCTAACCGGTCGATAAGCCAAACGCCAGGCGCCGGCGCGGGAGACACGCTTCGGGCGTAAGGGAGGCGGCCGAGTGGCTCGTCGCAGGGACGCCACTTCCGCGGGTGGACGCGCCCCTGGGGGATGTGCCGACACCGCACGTCGCCCCAGGGTGTCGCGGCGGTCTGGACGACGTAGAATCCGACTCGTGATGGCCGGCGAACCCCCGCAACCGGAAGACTCTGCGGCGGAGCATCCCCGCCCGCGGCGGCGACGATACTCGGGCACCCACCCGCGTCGTTATGAGCAGCGCTACAAGGAGCTGCAGCCCGACGACTACCCGGGCATGCAGGCCCACGTGCGCGCGCAGGGACGTACGCCCGCGGGGACGCACGTGCCGGTGTTGGTGGACGAGATCATCTCGGCCCTCGCGCCGGCGGCGGGGGAACTCGTCGCCGACTGCACGCTGGGCTCCGGGGGGCACGCGTCGGAGTTTCTTCAGCGGATCGGGCCGGCCGGACGCCTGGTCGGTCTGGACGTGGACGGCGAGCAACTCTGGGCCACTGCCCGCCGGCTGAAACAGGCCGGGCTTGCGGTGCGGGGGCCGGAATCCCCGGACGCCGCGGCGGGCCCTGTGACCGCAGCGCTCGTCAGCCTGCATCGCTGTCACTTCGCAGGCCTGGGTAAGGTGCTTCGTAGCGAGGGACTGACCGGTTTCGACGTGGTCTTCGCCGACCTTGGCGTGTCGAGCATGCAGCTTGACGACCCGCGCCGGGGTTTCGGCTTCAAGCATGATGGACCCCTGGACATGCGCATGGACGAACGCGCCGGCCGTACCGCCGCTGACCTCCTGGCGTCGCTCGCCGAAGACGAGTTGTCGGCCGCTCTTTGGGAACTGGCCGACGAGCCGGACCATGAGCGCATCGCGCGACTGGTCATGACCGGGCGAGGACGCGCACCGCTGACGCGTACGCGGCAACTGGTAGGCCTGGTGCTGCGGGCCAAGGGGCTTACCCAAGAGGCGTGGCGCCGGCAACGTGCCGACCAGCCCACTGCCCTGCACCCGGCGGCGCGGACTTTTCAAGCCTTGCGGATCCTCGTCAACGACGAACTGCACGCGTTGGAACAGTTGCTGCGTGTTGCTCCCTACTGTCTGCGGCCGGAGGGACGAATCGGCATCATCTCCTTCCATTCGGGTGAGGATCGGCGGGTGGCGGAAGCGTTCCGATGTGGTTTGGAGGAAGGCGTGTACGCGACGGCGGACGAGCCGATCCGTCCCACGCCGCACGAAGTGGCGTCGAACCCCCGCAGCCGTTCGGCCCTGTTTCGCTGGGCACGCCGGACGCGCGGGTGAAACAGAAATCGCAGGCGCACCCGAGCCGCGATCGCGAACCGACCACGAATGTAGAAGTCAGAATTCAGAAAGCGGAGAGCACGGAGGACCTTTCTGCATTCTGCTGTCTTCCTTCTGCTTGGGGACGTCGTGGTCCTCGTCAGCATGGGCTGACGAAACCGCTGGTGCGACCCCGGAGGGGTCGAAGTCGTTAGCCCCGGGTGGCAACCCTGGGGATCGCGGTCCAGCGCTCTCTTGGTATCTCCGCCGCCCGGCCGGGGCGGGGGACGGGAATGGAGCCGGCCTCTTCCCAGGGGTCGACACCCCTGGCTGCCGACTTCGGCCCTTCCAGAGCCGGGCAGAACGTGGCCGGCGGGACGGTCGGCGTTGCCCCTTTCTGCCGTGAGAAGTCGGAGTCCTCGTCAGTGCGGGCTGACGACGCCAAGTGGCTGCTCATGGTCTCCGGGTGCGGCAGGGCACCATGACGACTGTATTCCGCCAGCCGATCCGGTGCGTGCTCTTGTCATAGCCCCCGCCGGGTCACGAGGTACGTAGCGAAGCTGCCGAGCCAGTGGCCGCCCTCGTACTGCTGCCCGGTGAGAGCCTCCAACCCGGCTCGGCGGTGCTCGCCGGCGGCCGCCCGTAACGCGGGCAGACGCGGATCGTTCGCCGGCAAGCCCGCCATGATCCCTTCGAGCATCCAGGCGCGCGAGAGATTCAGGCCGTCCAGGTGCACGAGCTTGCCATCGGCGCGATCGGTGACCACGCCGGGTCGCAGCCAGTTCGCAGATCCACCCGTTGGCACCTCGGGCAGAAAACCCGTAAGCCACGTCGCAAACTCCGCCGGCGGCAACACGCGGCGCATGACGTCCGCCTCGGCCAGGACCGGCGAGAGGAAGTCCTCGCCGCCCGGCTCGAAACGCAGGCTCGCGCCGCGGTCGGCCAGGAAGTAATCGCGTGCCCGGCTGGACACCAGCATGCCCATATCGGCGTCGCCGCGGCTGCGCGCCCAGTCCAGCACGAGACCCAGCGCGAACGCGGTCTGCGTATGCTCGCCGGTACGCACGGGGTGCGACAGTTTCGGCAGCCAGGCCTGGAAACGCCGGGCCGCCTCCTGTTCCAGCGGTTCGAGAGTGGCCGCCCATTGGCGGGCCTGCGGATCATCCCATTCGTGCAGTTCAGCACCGAGCTGCAGCAGCCACGCGAGTCCGTAAGGTCGCTCAAAGGTGCTGCGTCCCGGGCCGTTGATGTACGCGACCTCCACGGCCACCTTGTCGGGCGTGAAGCTCTCGGCGAGCGCGGCCCGGGCCTGAGCGACGAAAGGGGCCTGGGGATAGGTGCGGCAGAGCCGTACGAGCAGCCAGTGTCCATGCACGGCCGAGTGCCAGTCGAAGCACCCACAGAACACCGGCGTCAGCTCCCGCGGCGGCCTGGCATCCTCGGCCGAGTTGAGCACGTGCGATATCTTGTTGGGGTACTCCCGATGAACGCAGGTCAGGGCCAACTCCGCGAAGCGGGCCACTGTAGTCACGTCCAGGTCAGCGTGGTGTGAACCCGGGTTTGTCGGCTGCGCCATTGCCCCGACGCAGTACAAGAGCAAGGCTGAAACACCGCCGAGCATCTTCCCGCTGGTGAGCGTTCGCCGCATGATTCACCTCCCGATTCGGACGGTCGACGTGGTGCATTGTGACCGAATGGTGCCTTCCTGCCAACTGCGCCTCCGGGCATCGTCACTGGCTTAGTCGAGAGCCTCGCTCGCCGCGTTGCTCGGGGCCGGGCCCGGCGGCTACGCCGTGCCTGCCTGCCTGGCTGTGCGCGAGCACGCGCCAGCGGTGGTGTGGTTCGGCCGCTCCCTCACGACCGCAGTTCGGATCTCCGGCGCCGAATCGCGCACGGTGACTCGGCCCGACAACCTCTTACGCACACCATGAACTGGAGGGCACGCCGGAGCGGGCGTGGGTCGCGCGCCGGTATTGTCTGCGACCGGGCACGGCGGTATAATGCAGCTTCTCGGTCATCAGGGAGTCCTGTCAGGGAAAAGCCATGCAGCGCATTCAGTTCATTCTGACCGTCGGTTTCTGTCTGGCCCTGGCCCCGCCCGCCGGCGCGCAAGAACGCATTGAGGCGTCCGACGACGGCCAGGAAGTCGTCGTGCTCGGCGACGCAGACGTCGGGGCGCAAGTGATCGCCACCGGCCGTGGTGTGCTCTACGGCACCGCGCCGAGCTGGCAGAACACGCTGCGTATGCAGGTCGGTGCGCTGCAAGTGGCCGACCTGAACGGCGACGGCTGGGCGGACGTCGTCGTCGGCTGTTACTCGTCGCAGAGTTACCCGCCGTACCCGGACTGGGAGAATCTGATCTACTACAACACGGGCGGCGCTCTCGAGGCGAGCCCGTCCTGGGTGTCCACGGACGAAGTCTCCACGGGTGACATCCAGGTCGGCGACATCAACGGCGACGGCTACCCCGACATCTTCGCGGCCAACGGCGGCTACGGCATGTCGCCGTCGGTCATCTACTGGGGCAGCCCCACGGGGCCCAGCACCACACCCGGCTGGTACAGTCAGGAACCCGGCAACGCCTGGAACAACTACGCGATCCTGTTCGACTTCGATCATGACAACGACCTGGATGTCGTGACTGCCAACCAGGGCAACTCCACGAGCGACCCCTATCGCCCGATGTTCGCCTTCCGCAATAACGGCGGCACGCTGCCCACCGTGCCCACCTGGCAGTCGGCGGAGACGTCGATCCAGAACTTCCTGGACTTCGCGGACTACGATGGCGACGGCTGGGAGGACCTGGCCGTCTCTAAGTGGGCCAACTTCGAGAGCGGCATCTACAAGAATGTCAGCGGCAGCCTGCAGACCACGCCAGTCTGGACCACGGGCGACGACGACACGGACAAGGGCGTTGCCTGGGCGGATGTGGACCACAACGGCTGGCCGGACCTGGCGCTGGGACACGACCCGACGCTGCTGTACGGCAACAACGGCGGTGTCCTGTCACTCACCTGGTCGGCGAGCGGCGCGTACTTCGGGCACAGCGAGCTGCGCTTCCTCGATGTGGACCGTGACGGCGATGAGGACCTGGCTGAGGTCCACTTCTCCAACGGGCAGACGCACATCTATCTGAACGACAACGGCGTTCTGTCGGCGACGGCCTCCTGGACGTACGGCTCAGCGGCGGTGGGGACGGCCATCGCTTTCGGAGACATCAACGGCGATCATTGGCCGGACCTGGTGATCGGCTACTCGGGGCAGCCTTGCGTGGTCGTCTTCTACGCACAGCCGCCGGTCGTGCCGGGCGACCTGGACGGCGACGAGGACGTCGATGCAGACGATTTCGCGATCTTCGCCATGTGCCTGGCGGGGCCCCAGGTCAGCACGCCGCCGCCCGGATGCGACGGGAGCGACTTCGCGCGGGCCGATCTCGACGCGGATACTGACGTGGACCTTAAGGATTTCGCGGGCTTCGAGCTCGTTTTCACGGGCGGTTAAGACTCAGCGGGTCGCGTCCGCGGCCACCGGTTGGCGTGCGCGATTCGTGCCTCCCGTTGTGTAGGTTCCCATGGCGCGGTCCACCGCATGCCTGCCGCCCGTCTTGTACGAGGACGAGACGCTGACCGCGTTCGACAAGCCCAGCGGTCTGCGGGTCGTGCCGGACCGCTGGGATGCGGACGCCGTCTGTCTTATGGACCTCGTGCACCGATGCGGGTCGCCGGAGTGGTTCAACGTCCACCGCCTCGACCGCGACACCAGCGGGGTGCTGCTGTGCGCGAAAACCAAGGACACACTGACGGCTCTGACCGACCTGTTTGAGATGCATCGGGTTGAGAAACGCTACGTGGCTCTGACCCGTGGTTGCCCGGAGAACTCGCCTATCGCGATTACTGCGGCACTTGCTGCGGACCCGCAGCGACCCGGCCGGATGTGTGCCACGCCCGAGGGCAAGCCCAGCGAGACGGTGGTCGAGGTGGTGGAGAGTTGGGCATGTGGCCACGCCCTGCTGCGCGCGTTTCCGAAAACCGGCCGCACGCACCAGGTCCGCGTGCACCTCGCTCACCTTGGCTGCCCTGTTGTGGGGGATGCCCTCTACGGCGATGGCCGCCCCTTGTTCCTCTCGGATTTCAAACGCGGCTACAAGCGGCGCAGTGATGACCCCGAGCCGCCCCTGCTCAGCCGTCTGGCCCTGCACGCTCAGAGCCTTACGCTCGACCATCCTGTCACGCATGGGCCGTTGACCATTGAGTCTCGCTTGCCCGACGACCTGCAGTTCGCCTTGAAGCAGCTTCGGCGTCACGGCCGGTGACAGGCGCCGGCCTACATCCTGTCTCTCTCCGCACGGCGGGGTGGGCTCGACGGCACCGGGTGTCGGCGGCATCCTCACCGGTCATCGACTTCCCAGCGGCTGCGGCCGTGCGGGTCAACCGGGCGGCTGTGCGCCGGGCAGCGGGAGGCAAAGCCATGGGGCGCATCAGCTTGCGCCGTGGCGGCCTCACAACCCGCGCCACTGCTTGATTTGACCGCCGCGTTTCGGTATGCTCAATGGAGACGAGTGCGACTCCCGGCTTCGTGCCGGGCGCGGGACCGCTCTTGTAGATCCGGTCGGGCATCGTACCGACTGGGCACGGCAGCTTGTCGGGAAGCACTTCGCCAACCGGAACAATCCACCTTCTCAGTTTCAGTTCATCTAAGGAGGAATGCTCATGACTGCGACGCGCGGTATCTGTATCGGCATGCTGCTGAGCGCGCCCGCCTTTGCGCAAGCCGCGCTTGGCAACGCTTTCACGTACCAGGGACAACTCAAGCAGGACGGGCAGCCGGTGACGAACACGGCGGACTTTGTCTTCACGTTGTGGGACGCCGCCACGACCCCGCCCGGCGTGCAGATCGGCCAGACGGTGTCGGTGGAGGACGTCGAGGTCGTCGGTGGCCTGTTCACGGTTGCCCTCGACTTCGGTCCCGATGGTGAGGACATCTTCACGGGCGGTTCCCGCTGGCTGCAAATTGCGGTTCGCGCGCCGGCAGGCGGCGGCGGCTACACGACACTGACGCCGCGACAGGAGCTTACGCCGGCGCCGTATGCCCTGGCGCTGCCGGGGCTTTGGACGCAGCAGCGCGAGATGAGCCCCAACCTCATCGGCGGCTACAGCGGCAACGCCGTAACTTCCGGTGCGTTCGGGGCGACGATCGCCGGCGGCGGACAGAGCGCGTACCTCAATGTGGTCACGGATCATTTCGGCGCCGTCGGCGGTGGATGGGGCAACCATGCCGGTAGCGAAGACGGGGACGTGTACAGCGCGCAAGGTGCCACCATCGGCGGCGGGGCGAACAACCATGCCGGTGCTGAAAGCGCGACCGTTGGAGGCGGTGCGGACAACCAGGCCGCCAGTGCCGCCTCCACGGTGGCCGGCGGACGGTCCAATAGTGCCGTTGGCTGGTCGTCGAGCGTGGGCGGCGGCTATGGCAACGCTGCCTGGGGCCAGTGGTCCACCATTGCCGGCGGTTCGCTCAGCCAGACAGCGGACTACTACGCAACTGTGGGCGGCGGTTATGGAAACCAGGCCTTCGGCAGCTACTCCGTCATCGCCGGCGGCGCCAACAACAGCGCGGACGGCACCGCCTCGGTCGTCGCGGGCGGCGACTCGAACAACGCCGACGGCCCCAATGCCGTAGTGGCAGGCGGCGAGTACAACGACGCCGCCGGCGCCAGGAGCCTGGCGGCCGGCTACCGGGCCAAGGCACTCCACACGGGCGCCTTTGTCTGGGCCGATTCCACCGAGGCGGACTTCTCCTCCTCCGCTGACGGGGAGTTCGCGGTCCGCGCCTACGGCGGGTTGCGGGTCGAAACTGATCCCTACGCCGGCGGGCTGCGCATCCCGCCCTACGCGGGGCTTCTGGCACCGAGCATCGTGGCGGGCTGCGGGTCCAACGCCGTGACCATGGGTGTCACCGGGGGAACGGTGTCCGGTGGTGGTGAACCTGCCTACCCGAACCGCGTGACCGACGATTTCTGCGTCGTCGCGGGTGGATTGAGCAACCGGGCCGGCAACGACGTGGAACCTGCGAACGATACGACCTGCGCTGTCGTCGGTGGCGGATCGCACAACATTGCCCGCGCCGAGCACTCGACGGTGGCTGGCGGATCGGTGAACACCGCTGCGGCATCGGGTGCCACCGTCGGCGGGGGCCTCTGGAACTACGCCACCGAGGCGGCGACCGTGGGCGGGGGCAACTCCAACAGCGCCACCGGCAGTTACGGCGCCGTCGGCGGCGGGTGGCTCAACGAGGCCAGCGGCGAATACTCGGTTGTCCCCGGTGGGGCGCAGAACATGGCCCAGGGCGACTACAGCTTCGCGGCCGGCTGGGGCGGCATTGCCCAGCATCGTGGTGCCTTCGTCTGGGCGGACGCGACCATGGGGAACTTCTACTCCAACGGGGACTACACCTTCAACGTGCGGGCCAGCAACGGCATCTTCGGCATTACCAACAACTCGGCTCGCGGCGCTGAGGTTGACAACATCGGCACCGGCGATGGTCTGCGCGCCTACAGCAACTCCTCCAGCGGCAGCAACTGGGCTGCCCTCTTCGGCGTCAACTACGGTAGCGCGTCGGGCGTGTACGGCTACAGCAGCGGCGGCTACGCTGGCTACTTCGCCGGCGACGTCTGGGTGCAGGGATACACGTACAAGAGCGGCGGCGGTTTCGTGATTGATCATCCTCTCGATCCTCCGAACAAGTATCTCTACCACAGTTTCGTCGAAAGCCCGGATATGAAAAACGTGTATGACGGCGTCGTCACGCTCGACGCGATCGGGCGCGCGTGGGTACAGCTCCCTGAGTGGTTCGGAGCGCTCAACCGCGACTTCCGCTATCAGCTTACGCCGATCGGAGGAGCCGCTCCGGACTTGCACATTGCTACGGAGATCGCCGACAACCGCTTCGAAATCGCCGGCGGCAAGGCGGGAATGAAGGTCTCGTGGCAAGTGACCGGTATTCGTCAGGACGCCCAGGCTGAGACCAGTCGCATCCCCGTGGAGGTGGACAAGCCCGCGGACGAGCGCGGAACGTACCTGCACCCGGAGGCGTGCGGCCAGTCTGCCGAGTTGGGGCTGACGTACCGCCACCTGCACGCCAAACCGGCCGTGGCGGTTGAGTCCGGTGGCCAGCAGACAGGCGCTGAGCGCGAGTAAGAGGAGGCCAGCGATGAAACGTCTTTCAATACTTGTGGTCGTCCTCGCGTGCCTGGCTGCCGCGGGTCGTGCCGTGTCGATGCAGGACTTTGACATCGACTGGTACACCGTCGATGGCGGGGGGGTGATGTGGTGCAGCGGCGGGGACTTCGAGCTTTCCGGTACCATTGGTCAACCCGACGCGAGCGTCGTGGTGATGTCAGGCGGAGACTTCGAGCTGGTCGGTGGCTTCTGGGCAGGGGCCTGCCCGGCCGTGGCGGGCGACTGCGACGGCGACGGTAACGTGGACCTCGACGACTGGCCCGCGGTTGCCGGTTGCCTCGGGGGTCCCGGCGTTGCGTACGCTCCCGACTGTGAGTGCGCCGATGCCGACGGTGACTTAGACGTGGACCTGGAGGACTTCGCGGCGTACCAATTGGGGTTCGGTCAGTAGGTTCTTGTGTTCAGGGGTGGTTGAACAGCAGGCGGTCGAGCGCAACAGCCAGGTGTTCGTCCCGGCAGTTGGCGCGGGCTGCCTGCAAGATGTCCCGCGCTCCCGGTCCCGCGATGCTCACCAGCGCGCGGGCGGCGGCTTCGCGGGTCTCCGTAGGCCGGGCGGCGTCGTTGAGCAGCCGGGTGAGGGGCTCCACGGCGCTGGTTGCCTTCATTGCGGTTAGGGCGTGGCAGGCCTCATCGGGAAGGAACTCCTCGGCCGCCGAGAGGGTGTGCACGAGGGCCGCCACCGCGCGCTCGTCCACGGCTGTGCCGGCTTCTGACGGTGTGCAGATCTTCCCCAGCGCAGCCACGGCGATGAATCGGAGATTGATGTCTGAGCGTCCGTCTTCGGCAACTGCGCAGAGCAGCGGCACGGCGCCGGCGACCCGGCGATTGCCGAGTTCCAGGGCAGCGTACTTCTGTTCGTCGAGCGTGCCGCTCTCGACCAGTCGGATGAGCAGCTCGGTGCTCTTTCGCGCGTAGTCCGCGGCCCAGGCTGCGCGCACCGTGCCCAGCGCGATCGTCAGCATGGCGGCGTTGGCGAGGACTGTGATTGCCGTGCCGGGCCAGACGCATCGGGCCGCGCGCCTGCGCCCATACATGACCAAGGCGAACCCAGCGACACTTCCCAGCAGCCATGCCCCCAACACGCTGATCCCAACGAGTCGTTCGTAGAAGCGGACCAAGCCGCATCCTTCCCCGGTGAAGTGGTGCAATGCGAAGACCGTCGCCGCCAGCAGACCCGCGCCGGCCGCGACCAGAGCGACCAGCAACGGCCCGCGACCTCTGCGTCCTTGGGGCTCAGACGTAATCGGCCCGGACACGGTCACCTCCGTCTTGGACACAGGCCCACTTCCATGCCTGCCTCAGGGTCAGCAACGGCACGAAGATGGCTGCGACGCCCAGGGTGATGAGCATGGTAGCTGCAAACCACAGCCCCATGAACGAGTCGATCCTGGCCTCCTCAGGCCGGTCGGGGTGGTAGAGGACCCGCACGCCGTCACCTCGGTGGTAATGTTCGAGCCCCGCTTGCGAGGGCCCGCGAAACCGAATCTCTTGGCAGGTTTCAGTACTGAACCGCACCACCGCATACACGATATCGTCCTGTGGATCGGACCCCGGCGCGTCCCAGTGCTCAAAACCGATCACCGTGCCCGTGGCGGTGGACGCCTCTGCCTGGAAGGCACGCGAACCACGGTACTTCTGAACGCCGAGCAGAATGAGGCCCACACCCGCGAGGCAGAAGATGCCAACCACGGCTCCGGTGACGATAAGCTGCCTGCGGTGTTTCTTCCTCACCGGCACACACTCCGCCAGCGTCTCGGGCCCTGGGGCAGGCGCTGCGCCATTGCCCGGCCGTCTTGGCCCACAAGCGTGGCACACTCGCCCCACGCTCAGACGGTGTCTCGGGGTATGACGGATGCGAGTGCACCAGCACGCGGAGTCGCTTGGCCAATATGTCATCGGCAGCGCCGAACCCGCTGGGGTAGGAACCTCATAAGCGGGTAGGTGTGGCGGTTGACGCCTTGACAGCGGCGGCAGCTTGGTCGATGATATCGGTGACGGACGCGCCCGTCCGGGAAATGAACGCGGACCGATGGCACTCGCGGATGCTGCGGTCTCGCGTAGTGAGCGGCGGGCTTCAGACCTCGTGGATTCGTGCGGGTCTTGCGTAGTGAGCTGCGGGCTTCAGCCCGCGCTGATTCGTGCCGGACTCGTGTGCGGTGCGGCCGGCCGGGACTGCGGTAGGGAATCCGCGAGTGCCGTAGAGCAGCGCAATGACTGAGGTGCGGCGAGTTCGGCGTGGGAGACCGCGGGACGAGGAGCGTGCTGCGCGGCGGCGCGAGGAGATTCTCTCGGCCGCGACGCGCTTGTTTGCGCAACGCGGCTTTCCCGTCATGGACGTGCAGGAACTTGCCGACGAGGTGGGCGTTGGCAAGGGCACTGTCTACCGCTACTTCCCAACCAAGCGTGACTTGTTCCTGGCCGCAGTCGACCGGGGCATGCGCCAACTCACGGAGCGGATTGATGCCGTGCTGGTCGGGGAGGCTGACCCGGTCGAGCAGATGTGCGCGGCCACTCAGGCGTATCTGAGGTTCTTCCACGACAACGCGGACATGGTCGAGCTGCTGATCCAGGAGCGGGCGGAGTGCCGCGATCGGGAGAAACCGACGTACTTCCTGTACCAGGAGCAGAACCGGCAGCGCTGGGCGGGAATCGTCCAGGGACTGATCGCGGCGGGGCGGGTGCGCGACATGCCGGTCGAGGGCGTCTTCGAGGTGATCGGCGATTTGCTGTACGGCACGATGTTCACGAACTACTTTGCGCGGCGGAACCTGCCGCCGGAGCAACAGGCGGCGAGCATCATCGACATCGCGTTCCGCGGCATCCTCACGGACGAGGAGCGGGCATACAGGTACGGTCGTCCAAGCGAAGGGCGGAGCCGTTAGGGACGAACCGGGGTACTCCCATGAAACGGTGGACCGCCAGCGTGGTTCTTGGAGCGGGTTGCTTGCTGTCGGGCTGTGCCGTCGGGCCGAGGTATCAGCCGCCCACGCTCGAGGTTCCCGAGGCGTGGCACGAGCCGGCCGAGACAGGGCTCGCGGCCGGCGACGCTGACGTGCAGGCGTGGTGGCAAGTGTTTGCGGATGACACGCTTTCCAGTCTGATCGGGCGGGCGGCCGAGGGGAATCTCGATCTGCGCATGGCGGTGCTTCGGATTCGGCAGGCGCGTGCGCTGCGCGGCGTGGCCGCCGGCGGGCTCTTGCCGACTCTGGCCGGGCAGAAGAGCTACCAGCGGTACAAGGCGAGCGCGAACGGGGCGATGGGCGGCAGGGCGGAGGGCCCCGGCAGGGGTGCGCAGTTCGCCGAGGCAGTGGGGCGGGGCACGAGCAGCGGTGCGGTGGCCCAAGGCTTGGGCACTGCGTTGCCCGGCGCGCCGGCCCTGACGAACTCGGCGGCGAGCGGCCTCGTGGGCTTGGTGCCCAGTCGGACCGAGAGGGGCGACACGGACGCGATGGACCTCTTCGTCACCGGTTTCGACGCTTCGTGGGAGTTAGACGTATTCGGCGGCACGCGGCGCGGCGTTGAGGCCGCGGATGCCGAGCTGGCCGCTGCGGTTGAGGACTATCGCGGCGTACTGGTCAGCCTGCTGGCCGAAGTGGCAACGACGTACATTGATCTGCGGGCGCTGCAAGCTCAGATTGATGCCAGCCGACACAACATTGATCTCCAGAAGCAAACGCTGGTTCTGACGCGGGCCCGCTTCGAGGCTGAATTGACGTCGGAGCTGGACGTGCATCAGGCACTGACGAACCTGGCGACAACGGAAGCGGGCCTGCCGGTGCTGGAGACCGGCGTGGCCATCGCGGTCTATCGCTTGGGGGTACTGCTCGGTCTGGAGCCGGCCGCGCTGCGCGATGAACTGTCTGCTCCAGGGACTCTTCCCCAGGTACCGGAGAAGACGTTTGTCGGTGTTCCCGCGGATATCCTGCGGCGTCGGCCCGATCTGCGGGCGGCCGAGCGTCGGCTGGCGGCGCAAACCGCGCGAATCGGCGTTGCAGCCGCCGAACTGTACCCGCGCCTCACGCTCGCCGGGACTCTGGGATTAGAGGCGACGGACATCAATCACGCCTTTGACGGCCGGAGTGTGACCTACGGTTTCGGCCCGGCCGTGCGGTGGAACATCTTCGACGGACTGCGGAACCTGAATCGGATCGCCGCCCAGGAGGCGGCGACGCACCAGGCGTACGTATCGTACCAGCAGGCGCTGCTGGTCGCGCTGCAGGACGTCGAGAGTGCGCTGGTGGCCTACAAGAGCGAACAGGTTCGGCGGGACGCCCTGGTGCGTGCCGACGAGGCCGCACGCAGCGCAGTACGCCTTGCCCGGACGCGTTACGAGGACGGTCTGGCCGATTTCCAGAGCGTGCTGGATGCCCAGCGGTCCCTGGTAACGCTGGACAATGCCGTCGCGCAGAGTCAGGGGCAGGTGGCCGTCAACCTGGTTGCGGTCTACAAGGCGCTGGGCGGCGGCTGGTCACCGGACAAGGTCCCCCAGGGGAGGTACCTCGACAACGGTTTCGGTGTGCTGGCGGACCCGGTCGGCTTCTTCCTGTCGGGCGGGAACGTGGCCCTGCCGTGGGAATCGGGGCCGGAGCACGGGGCAGATGGGGATGCAACTGCGGTGAAGGAGGAGTGAGGCCGCGTGGAGGCCCGCAGCCGAGAGCCGTCATCTCCTGGTCTGATTGCAGGGTGAGGCATTGGATGTGCAGAACTATTAGGTTTCAGGTCGTAGCAACGGTGACGTATCTCCTGGTTGGGTCGGTGCTGGCCGGATGCAACTCCGGGCCGCCACCTTCGCCGCCGCAGGTGGCGCCGGAAGTTGCAGTGATTAGCGTTTCGCCGACCCCGGTGTCCCTGACGACCGAGTTGCCCGGTCGCACGTCGGCGTACCTGGAAGCCGAGGTCCGTCCGCAAGTAAGCGGCATCATCCAGTCCCGGCGCTTTGAAGAGGGGCAGGACGTCGTCGCGGGCGACGTTTTGTACCAGCTCGACCCCGCCCGGTACCAGGCGGTCTACGAACAAGCCCAGGCGGCCCTAGCCGTCGCGGAGGCGCAGGTTCCGGCGTTGCGGGCCCGGGCGGAACGTCACGCGAAGGCCCTGCCGGAGCGGGCGGTCAGCCAGCAGGATTACGACGAGGCCGCCGCGGCCCTCAAACAGGGCGAGGCGACCGTAGCCCTGCGGGCGGCCGAGGTGGAAAGCGCACGCATCGACTTGTCGTACACCAGCATCACGGCCCCGATTTCCGGGCGGATCGGAAAGTCAGACGTGACGGTCGGCGCACTGGTCACCGCCAACCAGCCGAGCCCGCTGGCTACGATCCGCCAGTTTGACCCGATCTATGTAGATGTCACGCAGTCATCGGCGGAGTTGCTGCGTCTGAAGCGGGCTTTCGAGAGCGGTACGCTCAGCGCAAACGGCGACCAGCGCACCGTGCGACTGCTTCTCGAGGACGGGACGCCGTACCCGCTGGAGGGCGCCCTGCAGTTCCGCGATATCACCGTGGAGCCAACCACCGGGTCTTACACCCTGCGCATCGTGTTTGCGAATCCGGAGCATCTGCTGCTGCCGGGTATGTTCGTCAGGGCGATCATCCAGGAGGGCACGGCCACCCAGGCCATTCTCGTGCCGCAGGAAGCCGTCAGCCGCAATCCCAAGGGTGAGGCTGTCGCACTGGTGGTGGACGGTGAGGGGAAGGTCCAGCAACGGATGCTGACGCTCAGCCGTGCCCTGGGGAACCAGTGGCTGGTCTCTGCGGGCCTCACGGCGGGCGACCAACTGATCGTCGAAGGTACGCTCAGGGCGCGGCCGGGAACTGCGGTGAAGGTTGTTCCGCACGGTGCCGCCCGCAAGCAGCAGGCAGCCGGTAACGCCAGCAGCGGGGCGGCGAGTCCGGAATAACGGAGTACGCAGGTGCTATCCAACTTCTTCCTGGACCGCCCGGTGTTCGCCTGGGTCATCGCCATCATCATGATGCTGGCGGGCGGACTGGCGATCTACGATCTACCGATTTCGCAGTATCCACCGATCGCGCCGCCTTCGATTGCCATCGATGCGTTTTATCCCGGGGCCTCGGCGGAGACGGTCGAGAACAGCGTCGTCCAGATCATCGAGCAGAAGATGACCGGGTTCGACAAGCTGTTGTACATGTCCGCCTCCAGCGATGCCTCCGGGGCGGGGCGGATCGAGTTGACGTTCACCGCGGGGACCGATCCGGACCTGGCCTGGGCCCAGGTCCAGAACAAGCTGCAGCTTGCGATGGCAAGCCTGCCGGACGTCGTGCAGCGGCAGGGCGTGAAGGTCAGCAAATCCACCCGCAACTACCTGCTGCTGGTGGGCCTGGTCTCGGAGGACGGCAGCCTGGACGGCATCGACCTGCGGGACTACGCCCAGGCGAACATCGAGAAGGTCCTGGCGCGCGTGCCCGGTGTGGGCGAAGTCGAGAGTTTCGGGTCCCAGTATGCCATGCGCATCTGGCTGAACCCGAACAAGTTGACGGACTACAAGCTCACGATCGACGACGTCATCGCCGGCCTCCGCGCGTACAACGTGGAGATTTCCGCTGGTCAGTTCGGCGCGGTGCCCGCGGTTCAGGGCCAGCGCCTCAACGCCTCCATCGTCGTCCAGAACCTGCTGCGGACACCGGAGGAGTTCGCTGCCATTCCGCTGCGCATTAGTCCGGACGGCTCGATGGTGCGCGTGCGCGACGTCGGGCGGGCGGAGCTGGGAACCGAACGTTATGAAATGAGCGGGATGTACAACGGCCAGGAAAGCGCCGTGCTGGCCATTCGACAGGCACCCGGCGCCAACGCCCTGGCCACGGCCGCCGCGGTCAAACAGAAAATGGAGGAGCTGTCCGGGTACTTTCCTGCCGGCGTGCGGGTGATCTATCCGTATGACACGACGCCGTTCGTGCGGGTGGCCATCATGGAGGTCCTCAAGACGCTGCTCGAGGCCATCGTGCTGGTGTTCCTGGTAATGTACCTGTTCCTGGGCAACATCCGCGCGACGCTGATCCCCACCATCGCCGTGCCCGTGGTGCTGCTGGGGACGTTCGCGGTCCTGGACTGGTTCGGGTTCTCGATCAACATGCTGACCATGTTTGCGATGGTGCTGGCCATCGGTCTGCTGGTGGACGACGCCATCGTGGTTGTGGAGAACGTCGAGCGCGTCATGGGCGAGGAGGGGCTGCCCCCGCGCGAGGCGACCCGCAAGTCCATGCGCGAAATCACGAGCGCGCTCATCGGCATCGGGCTGGTGCTGGCAGCCGTGTTCGGACCGATGGCCTTCTTCGGAGGCTCCACGGGCGTCATTTACCGGCAGTTCTCCGTGACGGTGGTGGCCGCGATGCTGTTGTCGGTGGTGGTCGCCCTGATTCTGACGCCGGTGCTGTGCGCGGCGTTGCTCAAGCCGGTGGCCAAAGGACACGAGGCGGCGGAAGGCGGGTTCTTCCTGCTGCGACCGCTCTTCCTCGCGTTCGACCGGGCGTTCTACTGGGTTCGGGACCGCTACCAGGCGTGGGTCGGTCGGATTCTCAGGAAGAAGCTGCGGTATCTGTTTATTTACGTGTTGATCGTGGTGGCCCTGGGGTACCTGTTCCAGCGCATGCCGACCGCCTACCTGCCCGACGAGGACCAGGGCATCATGTTCGTACAGGCCATGCTGCCGGCGGGGGCGACCTTGGAGCGGACCGAGGCGGTCATGGCCCAGGTCCGCGCCTATCTTGAGGAGCACGAGAAGGAAGCCGTGGAATCCTGCATGACGCTGGCAGGCCGGAGTTTCGCCGGCACGGGCCAGAACAACGGCATGGCGTTCATCAAACTCAGGGACTGGAAACTGCGGGACCGACCGAACCTGAAGGTCACGGCGATCGCCGGGCGGGCGATGGGGGCGTTCGCGCAGATCCGCGACGCGATGGTGTATGCGTTCCCACCGCCGGCCGTGGTTGAACTGGGCACAGCGGGCGGGTTCGACTTCCAGTTGCAGGACCGCGGCGGACTGGGACACGAGGCTTTGATGGCGGCCCGCAACCAACTCCTCGGCATGGCGGCCCAGGACCCGCGCCTGACAAAGGTGCGACCCAATGGGCTGGAAGACGTGCCGGAGTATCGAGTCGACGTGGACTGGGACAAGGCCGGGGCGTTGGGAGTCCCGATCAACTCCATCCACAACACCATCTCGGCGGCGTTCGGCGGTGCTTATGTTAACGACTTCATTCAGGGAGGACGAGTCAAACGCGTGTTCGTGCAGGCCGACGCTCCCTACCGCATGTTGCCCGGCGACCTGGAGCGCCTGTACGTACGCAATAACACAGGCAGGATGACGCCGTTCACGTCCTTTGCCAGCGGGCGCTGGAGCTACGGTTCTCCGAACCTGCAGCGTTTCAATGCTTTTCCGGCCATGAACATCCTGGGCGAACCGCCGCCCGGAAGAAGCTCCGGCGAAGCGATGCAGGCGATGGAGGAGATCGTCGCCAGGCTGCCCCAGGGCATCGGCCATGACTGGACGGGTGTTTCCTATCAGGAGCGGATGGCGACCTCGCAGGCCCCCGTGCTGTACGCCTTCTCGATCATCGTGATCTTCCTCTGCCTGGCGGCCCTGTACGAGAGCTGGACCGTGCCGATATCCATCATGCTCGCGCTGCCGCTGGGCGTCATCGGCGGCGTGGTAGCCACGTCCTGGCGGGGACTGCCGAACGACGTCTACTTCCAGATCGGCCTGCTCACGGTGCTGGGGCTGACGACCAAGAACGCCATCCTGATCGTGCAGTTCGCCCTGGCCAAGGTGCACGAGGGGATGGGCTTGCTCGAGGCCACGCTCGAGGCGGCGAGATTGAGGCTACGGCCGATCGTCATGACCTCGCTGGCCTTCGGCTTCGGCGTGCTGCCGCTGGCCCTGGCGACCGGTGCCGGCGCGGGGGCCCAGACGGCCATTGGAACGGGGGTCCTGGGCGGCATGGCGACGGCCACCTTCCTGGCGATTCTCTTCATCCCACTGTTCTTCGTGGTCATATGTCAGGCATTCGGCAGGCAGCAGCGACGTCGGCCTGATGCGGCGGGCGCCAGGACGAGTGACACGTCGCGCGGCAGTTGACGCGGCCAGTTGGCGGGACGTGGAGGTTGTCGTAACCGCCCGTCGGCCTGCGGTGCGACGCACCGATCCTCCGGTGGTGGTGGCCGCTGGCACTGCGGGCCTCTGGGGGCGGCCTGCCCCGGGGGGTGCAGTGGCGGCGGAGCAGCGCGGCCGCCCCCGGACGGCATGCGGCTCCCGAGGCGCGGTTGGCAGCCCGCCGGGCAAGCCACATCGGCCCCCAGCAGTCGCCCTGGACCCGGTTGGCACGCGCCGGTGTTCGAGGCGGTCCGACCGCCCCGCAACGAGCAACCGGGCCCGGAAGACACCGCAGGCGGCCCCCTTCTCGAGAGCACGCACACCCCACTCGGCTGGGGCTTGACTTGTCCCAGACATAGCCGATATAAAGCACAACGCGTTAGGGGCGCCGCCCTGGGTCGTCGTGCCCCGTAAATCGAGTCTCCATAAGGACTTAGACCCCAGTCGCTGTAGACGAAGCGGCTCAGATGAGTCGGGCGGCCGCGACCGGGAGTGAGGAACGAGGCGGACGCGACGTATCCCCGATAGCTCAATCGGCAGAGCGAGCGGCTGTTAACCGCTAGGTTCTAGGTTCGAATCCTAGTCGGGGAGATCACCCGGCCACCGGTAACTCCGGTGGCCTGTTTGTTGGCGACTGGCCGCGAAATCACCGCCGGCGACGATGGTCGCAAGTCCGAGAAGCAGGGGACGTTGGGCGTTACCCGCCTGGAGGCCGCAGTCTGCGTCTGCGAGGCGCCGTCCGGCGTCCCGAACGGGGGCACCTCGAACTCCGCAGTTGCGGACGCCGGAGGGCATCCTCCAGTACTCGGCCTAGTAGGCGGCACGCGCAGACGTCTGACCCTGTAAACGGGGTTGCCCCGACCGTGGTTGATTTCGCGCAACTCCGGACAGCGATCCTTCCAGTCTCGATCACGCCACGCGGTCTGTGAACCTCCGGCGAACCTCGTGGCATCGCTAGCCCAAGTTAGACACCTGTCGAGCCTAAACGGCCCTAGCGACCCCGGGAAGGGGGTTGGCGGGCCGAAGTTTCCACTACATTTGTGCGACTTCCTCCAGGTAGCGGAGCCGTTGCGGGATCGTCAGTC